>JACCEA011822588.1_pt1 | contig 26985 bp, 19 predicted proteins | sample 7449851 | NCBI WGS metagenome assembly JACCEA01 (sample SAMN15323453, study PRJNA562643) | freshwater metagenome | isolation source: river surface water | place: USA:Blue River Watershed | collected 2017-08-18
ACCAGCACCACCTGGGGCTAACCTAGTAGACTTCAAGCCAATCCTAAATAAGACCGAACATAGAAGAAAATGGGGATTCTCGGAGGATGTTCGTATAATAGGAACCGTTATGAGGAACCAGCGCAGGAAGCTTTTTCCAGACCTTATGGTTGCATTTAATCTCTATCTTGACAAATGCAGGGCCGAAGGCCGTGATGATTTGGCTAATAAGTCCTTCCTATATTTTCACACTAGCTATCCAGACGTTGTTGGTTGCTGGAACATCCCAAGATTGATTAAAGAGAAGGGATTGGGCAGTAAGATTCTGTTCACTTATATGTGTAAGGATTGTGGCAATATCTTTGCTGGCTTATTCCAAGACGCAAGAACGGTATGTCCAAGGTGCCATAAAGCTAGTGCGTTGCTGCCAAGCGTTGGTGCGGGTCTATCGACAGCACAGCTTGGTGAAGTGATGAACCTATTTGATGTGTATGCCCAATACGCTACATGTGAGGGTTTTGGTATGCCTCAAGTAGAAGCCGCCTCATGTGGTGTTCCGGTTATGGCAACGGATTATTCTGCTATGTCTGACGTTTCACGCAAGCTTAAAGGATGGCCAATTAAAGTTGCCAGAATGACCAGAAGCGTCGAGGAAGATGCAGACAAGGCGTTACCAGACAACCATGATTTTGCAGACAAGGCATTTAAGTTCCTTTCTCAACCACAGTCGGAAAGACAAGAGCGTGGTTTGCAAGCCAGGGCCGCTGTAGAAGAACATTATACATGGGACAAGACAGCTAAGATTTGGGAGAACTATTTTGATAGCGTTGAGTTAGTTGGCCTACAAGGAAAGTGGGATGCTCCACCACAATTTTTAAATCCGAAGGCAAGTCCAGAACAATGTCCTCAAAATCTTTCAAATCAAGAGTTCATCGAATGGATGATACTGTATGTTCTAGGTGACCCATCTAAACTTAACTCTATAATGACAATGGATATGAATAGGGCTTTAAATTACGAGCTATCTGTTCTAACTGGGCACCATCCAACCCCATTTACTAGAAAACATGTTGTAGACAAGGTTATGTCAATAGTAGCAGAAACTAACCATTTAGAAAGTCTACGTTGTGGATTCATACCACTTTCACAGGAAGACTATATTGAATATGCAAATAGGAGGGCCGTATGAAAATTTTATACATAGGCCCATATAGACAGGGTGATGGATGGGGAAATGCTTCTAAAGAATTTCTCAAAGCGTTATTCGAGACTGGACATGATGTGGCAGCGCGCCCAGTATATATGTCCAATAACATGAGCAACGAGCCTGTTGACAGATTGGTTCCAATGCTTGAAAGCAACAACTTTGATGAATATGATGTTTGTATACAACAGGTCTTGCCAACAATGTTTGAATACAATGGCAAGATTAAGAAGAATATCGGTATGTTCTTCTCAGAAACACAAAACCTACAGTTTACTCCGTGGGTTAAGCATTGTAATCTAATGGATGAGATTTGGGTATCTTCCTACCAAGAGAAAAAGAATTTGGAAGACAGTCATGTTACAGTTCCTATTAAAACGGTGCATATACCAGTTGACGTAGATAAGTTTAAGAAGAAGTATACAAAGCTGCCCCTGCCAATAACAGGCAAGCCATTCATATTCTACTTTATTGGTGAACATGTTAACAGGAAAAATCTGACCGCGCTAGTTCTAGCCTTCCACTTGGAATTTGGGCTGAGCGAACAGGTCGAGCTACTTATTAAAACGAATCAGTCTGGCGTATCGCCAAATAATCTACATAAGCTAGTAGACGCTGAGTTACAGCAAATCAAACAATCCTTTGGTATTTATCGTAATATTCAAGACTATAGGAAAGAACTGATATTTACAGAGAGATTGAACGATGAGGATATGTGCAGACTACACACTACTTGTGATTGCTTTGTAATGCCATCTCACGGAGAAGCATGGTGTATGCCAGCTATGGACGCTGCTGGATTTGGCAAGCAACCGATTGTAAGTGGTGATACTGGAATGACGGAATTTATTAATAAGGATACCGGCTGGGTTATTCCTACCTCAAACTTTCCTGTGCTTGGTGTTGATAGACCAATAGATTACCTATACCGTGGTAGAGAAGAATGGGTTAATATCCATATCCCACTTTTGCGTAAAGCTATGAGAGAGGCATTTAACGGGTTTAGAAAACAGGGTATAAACATTGAAGATTATAGCTACAAAGCAATAGCGGAGAAAATAAATGAATCCCTTGCGTAATATAATACGTGCCGCACTTAAAAAGGAAAAGGATACTCCTCATATATTGATGTGTGGCTTTGATGGATATTTTGAAACCATGTTCAATGATGCTGGTTTTAATACCTATGTTATGCCAACATTAAGTAGATATGCTTGGAATATTGATTTACCTCGGAAGGGCAAAAATACATTTATACTTCCGCCAACAACAGATGTTCCTGTAGACCTAGAAGTTGACGCAGTTCTATGTTGCGATAGGCTGTATCAATATGAGTTAACTAACCAACTATCATCACTACTACACTCTCCGCATATATGTGTAGAACACTTTATGCTAACTGGGAGGCTAGATGAAAAGGGTCGTGACTCTGTGGAGAGTAGCCAGAAATTCGATGCCCACGTTTCTATTAGTAGGGAAATCGCTGGAGACTGGAAAAACACTACCGTCATACCGTATGCAACCGACAGAATAACAAGGGAGAACAAAGAAAATCTAGTTCTGCTTGTTGGAGACTTCCAGCAAATAGACCTACAGCTAGTTCATCAGTTAGCGCAGAATATACCAAATTTGGTAGTTGTAGGAGAAAACCCTGGTATATCAAGAAGAATGCCTAATGAAGTTGAGCTAGAAAAGCTATATGATAGGGCTAGTATATATATCAATATTGGAACAGAAGGAAGAATTCCTCCGTATTTACTAAAGGCTATGGGCGCTAACTGTGCTATAGTAAGTAATATGTCGCCGGCATTTAATGGCATTCTGAATAGAGAAAACTCAATATTGTGTTCTTCGTTTGGTCAGTTTATAGAGGGGGTTAACAGGCTGACAGCAAGCTCTGCAATGAGAGATACTCTTGGTAACGCCGCCCAATCAACAATCATAGATAACCACAATATGTCGACCTTTAAGGCATCTTGGAAAAATATCTTGAACTCAATAGGTAAAAGGACATATGTAAGATGAGAGTATACATTAAGAAAGATGAAGTTACAGTTAACGATAGCGCCGACATATCCTGCTTTCTAAAAGAACTCGATATAGTCCTGCCCGCGTCAGCTACAGATATAATCTGTGAAGACGCTCTTGATTTCAGCAGGAACAGAGTAGAGAACATAAGGGCGATTGTGTCTAAAATGAGATACGGTGGCAGGCTTGTTATAACTGGACTAGATGTGGATGAGTTGGCCAGGGAGCTTATCAATAGAAACATAAGTTCTTTGGAAGCCTGTAACTTACTGTATGGAGAAAGAGAGTCGGCCTCCACTATCAATATAATGATAGGGCAGCTAAGAGAGTTTGGTATTGATATAGTTAATTGCCGTTTACAAGGTGTCTTCTATTACATATTGGCGACAAGAAATGCAAGAAATTAAAACTGTATGTAGGGGCTGTGTCTTCGCAGAGGTAGAAGAAAAAACACAGGTTGGTTGTAAGGTTAACCAAATTGAAAAATTGGTTGCTGCCGGTGGTAAGCTACTAGATGCTTATGACGAAAGAGACAATGAGTTCTACATAATAGATGGGCAGTTTTGTGTATGGAAACGACCACAAAAATGGGGCGAAAATAATCAGGGCAAGGATTTTGTAGAGTTAGTTCGTCAAGAAATGAGGCTACAATACCAACTGATAATAATAGCTAACAATTCGTTAGAAGATTTAAAAAAGACTATTGTTAGTGCGGTGTCACAGAAAATCAAGCCAGGGCATATTACAGTAATTAGAGAGCTTGAGCTTGACCTAGACCCAAAAGATATTATTAGGTTGCTACAAAAAGAATGTACGGTTCCATGGAATAATAAGTGCATTATAGGAGAGGGCGGTATAGAGAGCGCTGTAGACGACATTATCGGCAATAAGCCTCGCCCATACTATGGAATATTTAGGGCTGGTTGCGAAATACCGTATAATCTATTTAGTGACTTAGACGAGAAGGTTATGGGCGAAGGATTTAAGTTTGCCCTGATTATGCCGAATAGTAACGGAGATGGGTATATAGTCCCAACATCAATACACATACATTATATGGGTAATGTAGGTGTCTCACTAGAAACAAAAATTAGAGATAATCCATGTCAAACCATGATATATCCGATAAACTCGCTGTTCGACTACTTCCCAAAGTAACGATACTAGTTGCATCAAATAAGCAAGAAGTTATAAACTCTGCGGAAGCACAAACGTATCCTAAAAGTACGGTTGTGGTTATGAGAGATGAGACTCATGCCCCAAGGTTTTATAACAAACAGATTGAAGCCAACAAGAGTAAGACAGATATCTTTGTCTTTCTCAATGATACGCAATGGTTTTCCAGTCCAGAATCAGTGAATAGACTGGTCGAGGAGTTTGTTGAGTCTGATATGACCTATGCTGGAATCTATACGGATACACTTAGGGTAGACAATGGATATCTAATCAAGGAATTTCTGCCAGCGTTTGACCCCGCTGTTTTGCAACAAGGTCGGGTTTTGATTAATAACACATTATCGGTGCAAACAAAGCACCTGCCCCATATTCCTCTTTTCAATGAAAAGCTTAATCACGTATACTTTTTCTATGCAATACAGTTGTTGGGTAGCCGTTTTATCTTGAATCATTTAGCCGAGCCACTATTCAAAATCATTAGGTATCAGTTTGATGTGCAGGAAGAAATGAGTAACTTTCAATGAGCGGTGCGGTTAGAAATGTGCGCCCTATAAGGGCAAAAAAGCAAAAAACAAGCGTGATAATACTTTGTGCCGGTGAGGCAAACAGGATGAAGTCTCATGGACCAAGACCATTGTTAAGAATAACAAACGAGCTAAACCTAATTACGCACCAGCTTAATGTCATTAGAGAAGCGATACCTATGAATGAGGTTGTGTTAGTCTGTGGGCATCAAGCTGAAAAGGTAATGAACAATACGCCAAACGACATAGTCAAGATACATAACGAAAACTATGAGACAACTAATGTGCTGCGCAGTATTGGATTGGGACTAAGGGCGTGTACCACAGACAGGGTTTTGATTATATATGGCGACCTGCTCTTTAACCAGGAGGCCCTATCAAACGCGCAGCTAGAAGAGTCAAGCGTATTTATTGATAGGTACGGCCTGTTGAATAGTGATAGCGTTGGATGTACATATGACGAAAACCTAGTTGTAGAACAATTGTTATACGACCTTCCAAATAAGTGGGCGCAAATAACATTTGTAACCAATAGAGAACTTGCGCTATTAAAAAACATAGCCTGGGACAGAGATAAGGATAAGCTGTTTGGGTTTGAAGCCGTTAACGAAATCATAAATAAGAACGGCAAGTTTGTTGCACAAAGTCCTAAAAACATGAAAATCGTTGATATAGATTCCTCTAAAGACTTAGCCTACATTAAAGAAATAATATGAAAATAGTAGCCACACATCACATAGACGACCAGTTTATAGGCATAGCATCTACGCTTACGGCTATGAATACCGAGTTCTTTTTTTGGCAAAAGGATGTTAAGCCAACACTGGATATGTTTGACGAGCTTAAGCCAGACGTTCTGATTTGTAGGACTGTTGACTTAGACCAAACCGTATTGATGGCACTTACCGAATATCCGAAAACTAAGTTGGTGATTTTTGGAATTAATGCTCAAACTAGAGTTGCCCCATCTTTAATATGCTATCCAGAAAACCTATCGGATGAAAGAATTCAAAAGCTAAATCCAAATAACATTCCATACATCAAGTTTAGACATGCCGCTAATTTAGCCAAATACAATAGAGGTAAGTATACCGAAACATATAGCTCGGACATATTGTACCTATCTGATATTGCTAATGTTTCTGATACGCTTATTCCAAACGTTATATCTAGTTTGCTAGATAGGAAGATAAAGATAGTGGGCGACGTACCTATGGGTGGGTTTGCCGAGTATCTTGGAACGGTTGACTCAAAGACTGCCTCTGATATGATGGCGTCAACTACAGTAGCTATAGACTTCTTGAATAAGCACTATCTAGATTATGCAATCAATAAGGTGTTTGCTATTTCCTCTGAGAAAAACAATGCCGTGCCCATGTTCACAGAAGAGTCGTATCTACAGGATATTGATAAGTATATGTCATCTGATAAGTTAAGGAATAAGCACATTAAGCAGGCATTCGAGTATGCTGTAAAAGAACATACTTATTTCCATAGAATAAAAGAAATGTTCGATACTATGGGGCTTAGTAATGAAATCGAAAATCCAATTAAGGCTATGGAAAACCTACTATGAATAAATCTGGTATCTTAGTTAGAAGCTTACAGGCATCCCAGTTCTGCGTGTCTTTATCCAGCTCTGTAAATAAAATTCTCAGCGAAACAAGCGATTTAGACGTTATAGTATTCTATGAGGCTTGGGCTCAGCTTATATTACAGCCCAAGTTTGGAATGCTAATGGATAGGGAAATGCTTGGTATGAGTGGGGTGTGTGTGGCCACAGACCTTAAAAGTGCCCATAAGCTATTACGCTCAGCCGGTCCAAGAAAAAAGTATTTCTATGTTTGGAACCTAGAGTGGATTGGAAATCCAAATATCAACTTCAAGGATTTACACAACGTCTACTGCAATGAACAAATAAGCTTGATTGCTAGGACACAATATCATTATGATATACTAGCTAAAACATGGAAAAAACCAGTAGCTATTATGAACAACTTCTCACCCGATGTACTAAAAGATGTGCTTTATGGCAAAGTATGATGAATTAACTACAGATGAAAAAATGGCTATTTTCTCTAATGAATATGGCAGGGACGAAAAAAGCTTCGTGGAGCTAGCCCAAAAGTACGATACGTACCCAAATAAGCTCCGCAGAGAGGCCATACGCTTAGGCATTAAAATCCGCGACAAGAGCGGCGCTCAAAAGGTTGCTTTAAAACAGGGGCGTGCTAAGCACCCTACGGAGGGCACCGAAAGAACTATTGACACTAAAATCAAGATTAGTGAGGGAAAGGCAGAGTCATGGGCAAATATGACCCTAGAAGCCAGGGAATCTATAGCCCAACAAGCTAGGGAGCAATGGGCTAATATGAGTCCAGCCGACAAAGAGCTATTTCGCAAGAAGGCGTCCGACGCTGTTAGGTTGGCCGCTAAAGAGGGGTCTAAGCTAGAAAAGCATGTTTTAGAGGAATTGGTAAAGGCTGGGTATAGGGTTGAGTTTCACAAAGAACATCTTTTGTTGAATGAACGCTTGCAACTCGACCTTTTCCTGCCTACAATAGACGTAGCCATCGAAATCGACGGCCCCTCGCACTTTTTGCCGATTTGGGGAAATAAGACCCTACAAAGAAACAAGAGGGCGGATAGTCAGAAGAACGGATTGCTGTTGACAAGAGGAATAATAGTTATTCGCATCAAGCAAGAAGGAACCCTGTCTCAAAAATATAAAAGAGACTTAATCAACAAACTTGTGAGCTTATTAAAAGAAATCGAAGTTAAGAAACCACCATTAGGACAAAGGTACATTGAACTATGAGTAAAGAAAAGTTGGTAGACACACTAGTAAACGAACATGGATATGACCCACATTCCCTAGAAACACTAGAAGAGGAACAATTGAGTAATTTAGTTAACTGCGAGCAAGACGAAGTTTTGGCTGAAGACCTTGAAGATGTATTCGGTACCGCTGATGTCATAGACTCAGATGAGGAGGATGTTCTGGTGCCGGTAGAGGATTGTGAGGGGCTTCGTACAGAAGAAATCCCCGAATATACACATGCGTTGTGGGGCCAGTACGTCCTAGACCAATTTACCGAAGAAGAGTTGTTCGATGGTAATCCTGTGTTGGATGGACTGCGTAGAGTTGCAGAGCTATTGCTCGGAGATATTCTAGAGTCTACTACTCAAATAGTACAGACTCCAACCCCAGACAATGGAGAAAGGGCTACGGCTGTCGCTAGAGTTGTAATTAATGTCAACTATGCTGATAGGCAAGTAGTTAAGGTTTATTCTGGTTCCGCAGACGCCTATCCTGGTAATATTGCCCCAGGCTTTGAAAAGTATCCTGTAGCCCTAGCTGAAACAAGGGCAGAGGCTAGAGCTTTGCGAAAAGCCCTAAGACTACGTACAGTTGCCCATGAGGAACTGGGTAATGGGGGCGGTCAGGAAGTGCCAGTTAAGAAGGCAGCCGCAAAAGCTATGAGTGAGGAACAAGCTAAGATGATTAACTTCGTTGCTAAAGGTAACAACGTTAATGTCGAAAAGCTATTGCAACACCTTGGCGAAACTGGTGTCATAGTCTATAATAATGTAAAGAGTTTGAGTGATTCAGATGGCAAAGAAGTTTGTAGAGTGCTGTCTGCATATCAAGCTGACCGTACTACAATTCCAGAGGGAGTTGTCGGCTATTCAGAAGATTGGAGAAAATAATGGTTGCAACACACACTAAAAAAAGAGAGCAGTGGAGAGTTTACAAGCCAAGGAAAACCAACGATGGCGCTGCCTCTAAACTTGAAATGAAGATTGTTACAGAGGAAAAGGAGAAGGATGGTAAGAAGTTTACTGTCCGTGACGTCCAGCTATTTTGGGTTGCAACACAGCAAACCGGCACAGATAAGAATGGGAACGCATCTTTTGGTTGGGACGACCCAAATAAGAGCGTTACCCTCAAGCTAGGAGAGGTAGACCTGGGCGAACTGCTTGCAGTTCTAAATGGGTCCAAAAAGCACATTGGCGCACCTAAGAATGACAAGGGCGCTGGTGGTCTATTCCATAAAAACGAAAAGGGAAGTACGGCTATGACACTTGAGCGTGGAGAGAGTGGTTATTCTCTCTTGCTTAGTAAAAAGGTTGGTAAAGACGCACCAGTAAGAATCTCCCATCAAGTTACGATAGGAGAGGGTGAGGTTCTTAAGGTCGTATTAGAGGCGGCAATTAGACAGTCTTACCAGTGGTAATTATTTGAGAGATAGGAAGTATTGAATCAATATTGGAATAAGGCTACCTAGAAATCCAGCGGCACTCGCAGCAACAGCTATCTTGATTTTTATAGCGTTGATTTCTAAGTCAATCTTTCCCAGCCTATCTTCTATTTCGTCTAATCTACACTTTGTATCTTCGCAAAAATCTATAATAAGGCGGCGGTATTCTGTCCAGCTATTTTCATCTCTGGGTGGAACTTGTGGTGTCATGTGGAGCCCTACGGATTATAGAAATGATTAACTGTATATTGCTTTCCCTCATGGAACCGATATACATGTGAATGGGAATTAGTTCTCCACTTTTTGTTTTTGCAACTGTAGTTAGCGATGTATTTACTTTGCCTGAAATCTCTGGACAGTTAAGTATGTCACAAATATTTGTATCCAAAAGTGAGCTAGGGTCATAACCAAGGACTCTAAAAGTGGCCGGATTCGCAAATCTAATAATGCCTTCATCGTTAGACACAACCACCATGTCTGTTAAAGCATTCAAAAGCAAATAAACCTCACGCTCCCTGCGTAAGACCTCTGCCTTTTCTTGCTCGTCAAGCTCTGCTGATAATGCTCTTAATCTCTCTATTGTTGGAGCTTCTGACATAATGATGTCCTTATTTGTTAAAACAACTCAGTATCATATAATACACCATTCTATATCCAGGGCTCCCAAAACGGATATATCCCCTTTTTGACCTCGACTGGAGCTACCTTATGTGTCCCTCTACGTTCTGGATACTTATCCCATGCGTAGCCAGTCCATCTCCACATTCTATGCAGCCCATCTTCTAAACCAACCGTTTCTTTGTAATGTAGTAGCTCTATGCTCTTATCAACCGTGCAAAAGGCGTTCTTAACCTCATGTCTTGCTTCCACATGTTCCACTTTTGCCCCTGTTATCTCAGAAACTAGATTAGCGGCGGCTAGTATGGTAATATGCTCGCTGCCACCTAAATTGATAATCTGTTGCCCTGCCCCTGGGTTTACGGCTGCTAGGTATAATGGTTCAAGCATATCGTCTATGTAGGAGAACGCCCTAGTCTGTAGTCCATCCCCATATACCAAGATGGGAAGCCCCTGCTTAGCTCTAGCCATCCAATATGCTAAAACGTTACGAAATACTTGCCAGCCAGACTGATGTGGCCCATATATGTTGTGTGGGCGTATGATACAATAACCCTGTCCGTGTTGTGCGTAGGCGGTTTCTAGATGCTGCTCACAGGCAGACTTAGAGATACCATAGGCATCAATTGGGGCGCGTCGGCTGGACTCATCGAATGGCGGTTTACCATTACCGTAGACACTCATTGAGGAGGTGAATATGATACGCTTTACATTGCCAACATTAAGGCAAGTGTTTAAAACGTCTATTGTAGAGAGAAGGTTATTCTGTGTGTCGAAATGACGAATGAATGGGGATAAGCCCTCGGCAGCGTATGCGGCGAAATGATAAACATAATCTACGTCCTCAAACATCAGTGGGTTTATTTGGTCTGTTCCTAAGGTTATATCTGCCCAGAAAACATCCTTTGGTACGTTCTCTTGGTACCCACAAGAAAAGTTGTCAATGCCCACAACCTCTACATCTGGCTTATTCATTCTTAACCATGTAGCGAAACATCCTCCTAGATGACCACCAATTCCGGTTATTAAGATTTTCATTCGCCAAGTTGCTCCAAAATCTTCTTAGTTCTATCGTCTAGTTTAGGAACCAGCTTGCCAACAGATGGAACTGGCTTATATGCTTGTTCTGCTTTTTGGTACCACGTTGTTGACTTGCCATCGCCATCCATAGTCCATTGACAGTGAGCTTGACCAGTATTCCAACAATAGATAAATGGAATGTCCTTTACGTCGTCCCATTCCCCAACAGACTTAGCTTCAGCATAAAGCTTAGCTATAAGCTGTAAGTCGAAGTCCTGCTTATCTGTTTCTACCCACCCACCAATTCTCTTTATCAGGTCGTGGCGGAATCCAAGATTAGAATGGAACCTACCCTTACCACTCTCTTCTTGTATAGAGTTACCTGGGCCGCAGTCTGTTCTAACCCTTGATGGCTTTGACAGTTCATGGTCTTTTAAAACTTTGGCGTGCTGTGAGAGGTAGCTTTTTAAATAAATATCGTCATCCTCCCACACAACCACTATTTCTGTATGTCCAGAACATGCCATAAGCAAAGTATTGTATTTACTAGGTAGGGACTTGAATCTCTTTTGAAAGGAGAATAGGCTCCAGTTAGGACCAACTTGAGTTTTGAACGTTTGGGCATCGTCGGCTATAACTAACCTGCGCCTATCGGCTGGATAGTCCTGCCTGTTCCATAGTTCTAAGCTATTTGCCATAAGCTCTGGGTGCCTGAATGTCGGGCACAGTGCTGTTATAAACGGTACTTCAGTCATCATATTCTCCATTAGCTTCTTTAATAGCGGCACGCTCTATACATAGGTCAACCAAACTTTCGATTGGCTTAAGTGGGTTCAAGCCCAATCTAATAGCACCCTTAGCGGCCTTAAAGTAAGACAGGGTTTTCTCTAGCAGGTTTTTCTTAACCAAAACTGGTTTTTCAATTTGAACACCATTTTCTATACCTACTTGTATCTTCTCTTTCCAACCCCAGCGCTCCTGGTTGTCAGTAATCCACTTAATAATCTCTTCTCTATTCTCACGACATCCTTCCACGCCCCAGCTATTCATTATGCGGGCCTTGGCTTTACAATCACAAGAAGAACCAGCTACAACACCAAAAGAATTAGCCAAAATTTGGGTTAACTCTTCTCCAGGCCCCTTATTCATATTCCATGGGCGCAGAACCTTTATGGGCCTATCTTCTTCTAGGCAACCTAAGACTGTTAGACCGTACTGTACGGCCACATGGAACTGCACATACCATTTTGGATTTTCCTTCATAAATTGCTTAATAGCATCCCACAAGCCAGGACCACCATCCTCACCCTTTTCTCCATATAGCTCGGTATCATGCAGAACGATAAATCTGGTTGTCTTAGGTCCAAATGTTCTAAGCTCTCTGTAGACATCGTCCTTGGTATGTCTTTGGTCAATAAATAGGAGGTCTGTCTCTTCTATTTCAGCTATCTCAGCAGACTGTGCTTTTTTCACAACTAACTCATTAGTGAAAAGAGACTGCACCTCTTTATATACAGAATTGTTTACCTCTTCATTATAGGAGACTAGCTTGGTTGGATTACCACTAGCAAATGCAATAAAGGACTCTCTTCTATGTGAGAACTCAGTAACCCTTGGGCACTTCTCGACCAACAGGGCTAAATACTTCATGTGTTTATTTAAATCTCTAGGAACGCCCACTATCTCATTAAAGATGGCTGGAATGTCTCGCACGATATTTTTAGGCTCTGGAACCACCATAGTCTCTCTATTCTTTATTGCTTGCTCTGAGTTATCAGCATGGGCGTTTAAGAAATCCCATTCGTTTTGTGGCATTAGCCCACTTGCGACAAAGTGTTCATGAACCCTATCTAGAGACATGCCTAACTCCTTGTGCCCCAGAATATAGTTCCTAACCTTTTGGTCCCTACGAAGCGGATACTTTACTCCTTCTGGGCGACCAAATCTATGCCACCATTGCAGGAATCCTAGAGATATTGCCTTATGGCCAGCTTGGCGAAACTTCTCATGAATATACATTTCCTCTCCACCAAATCCACCAAAGGCTTTATTAAAGCCAAGCCAAGCAGACTTTCTACAGGAAATGAGCCCACAGCCATTACCTGGGATTTCAAACTCATCGTCATCATTACGACCAAGCATTTTACATCCAAGTTCAAGCAAAAACTTCTCATGACCGTAGTATGGTATATTGGAATATTCCTCTATTACGTATCTACCCAGTCCACGCCCTATATCTACACAAACAGCAACATCGCCCTCGTTTAAAACTGAGAATGTCTTGCCCTCTGGGGTTGCCCAGGCAGTACCCCAAATACCCCACATTTCCCCCCTCCACACATCATCAAAGTGTGTTGATATGTTATGTAGGTCGTCGTACAACAGTGGGCCACAAATTAAGTCTTGACTATCTGGGTGGTCATCGTACCACTTCAAAAGCTTCTGTATTGTTCCTGGCTTAAATAGAATGTGGGAGTCGATACATAGCACTATGTCCCCACTAGCCTCTTCAAAAACCCTATTCTTGGCATTTGCAGGGCCAACAGCCTCTTCATACGCCACATATTTTGTCCCTGCACAGTTACCCCTAAGTGGTCCTGCTAGGGCGTCCTTTATCATTTTAGACCCAGGTGAGGCTGGATTGTTATCCACAACCAGTAGTTCTACCTCTCTAAGGTCATTATTCAATCTTAAACTTTGTAGCGTAAAGATGCAACCATGATAATCATCATATGTTGGCATTCCTATAGTTAACTTTGGCTTCATAATATTTTCCTTTTTCCTTTGTATATTATAGTTCTACTTTGCCTTACTGTCAAGGTGCTGGTGTCGTTGTAGTCAAATCTCCTGGGGCACATCCTGCGTTATAAAGATTACCAACACACTCGTTACATGGGAACCTATTTTCTGCTCCAATTGGGTATGGAGGCGTTGCACAATTCTGTAGATAAATACCGCCTGAATAGCACTCATCTATTCTACAGTTTGTGGATAGGTCTTCATATAGCCATGCTAACACATCGCTTCCACTTGTACATTCGTTGTCTATACAGAACCAATCACAGTTTACCTCTAGAGTAGGATTGGCCTGACTTAAATCACAGCAATCAACACATGCTGTGTCTCCACTTTCCGCACCCTCGGTTGGTGGCGCAGGTCCGCAGTCTTCGCACTCACCATAGGAATCAAGCACCCAGTTTGTACCATTAAAGCTAAAGGTACATTGAGCAGGAGCACACGTTGTTGTTGTGCTTGTTGTGGTCGTTGTTGTACTGGTAGTTGTAAGTGCTGTACATGGGTTAGAGCCTAAGCCGTTAACACAACCATACGGTAGTCCTGGCAGATAAATAGTTCCATCTTCATGTGGATAACATGGGCATCCAGTGTAAATATCGTATAGACCATTGTTTGACCTACATGTGCAATTTCCATCCCAATTATCAGTACACGTACCAATACCCGGTGGGGCTGGGTTCCATTGCCATGTATATCCACCACCACCATCGCTCTGGCATATTAGTGAGCAAAGACCAGTTGGGCACGCCGTTGTAGTTGTGGTTGTACTTGGTGGCAACGTACTCGTTGTAGTTGTACCAGAAGCGATACAGTTCATGTGTCTAACGTCACAGGAGTCTACTCCATTACCAATTGGTGTTGGGCATACACACGCTCCTAAGCAGTAATTAAAGTCTAGCTCCCAAATTGTTAGACCATCATTCCAGCTCCAAATGCAGCCAGAAGTACATGGGCCTGGAGTTGTAGTACCACCATTTATGGACTCACAGGTTGTGATTGTTGGAGTACATATATCTCCTGCCTGAGTTGGATAAGGACAACCACAGCCAAAAGAATCTATTATTTCACTTCCACCTGGGCCGGTACCACCAATAATTATATCGTTATAGAAATCTCTATAACCAGCCCACCAACCATTAAAATTGCAAATCTTAGTAACAGTTACACCATTGCAGTCTGATACTGGTTCTATTGTTGCGTATCCACCCCTGCAAGCGCCAAACCCACCATATCCAGGAAGTCCATAAAAACCATATTGACTTGTAGTATAGCCAGCTCCCCATCCATATGTTACCTGTGCCCAATAACCACCATCTGGATAACTATCAGAGGTAAACCAGTACCACGTACAAGAACCATCACATCCAGAACAGTTAGTTGCCGGACTGACATATCGTTCTGTATTATTTGTAACCGTAGTTTTACAATCACCACTACTACAAAGATTTCCAGTTGGAACCGCTTCACACCCACATGACATAATAAAATCGCCACAAGTATAAGCGGAGTTATAATCTTCGCTACGACCAGTTTCAAACCAACCAAACGCACCACCACCAAAAACCTGTCCTTTAGCCCAATTACACTCCCAATAACACTGGCCATTACATGTGGTTGGCCACTGTGTAGTTGTTGTAGCTGGAGTTGGTGTTGTAGTTGGAGCAACAGTTGTAGAACACGCTGGTGGCTGTGGGGGTGTTTGTGAATACAATTGGCAATTTGTATACGTACACTGGTCGCCAACTCCACAAAAAGATGGATATGCGCACTTACATGTAGGTGGCGCTGGTGTTGTACTTGTAGTCGTAGGAGCAGCCGTAGATGATGGCCCAGACGTTGTTGATGGGCAGTTACATGCTGTTGTTGTAGTAGAAGCACCTGGGCTTGCGGTTGTAGATGTTGTAGGAGAACCACATCCATTAATAGCTAAGTCCCATCTATTAGTTCCGGCATTCCAATTCCACTTACATTCACCAGTACATGGCAAGCCAAGACTTGGATTCCACGTTGTAGTTGTAGTTGTTGTTGTAACAACATTGTACTGCTCCATAACCCAATACAAGTCTTTAGATGGCTCGTAGTACCCAATAAAGAAAGCACCAGATGTAACGCCTCTTCCAATCGGGTCTTGGACCCTAAACTTAGGAGCGCACCAACACTGACTTCTAGATGGAGCTAAAGCCCTACCCTCAGAATCAAATAGTGCATCACCCTCGGCTAGCTGACAGTAGCCACTACCAAAAGGCTCTATTGTAGAAAGAGCCAAACCAACTACCATACGATGGGCTGGAGGTGATACCCAAACACCTCTCCTCTTATCAAATCTTAGGTCTACAGGACCAGCAGGCCACGAATCTGACTTGCGCAGCCAGTTGTCCATAAACCTATCTGTTACATTATCATTCTCATACTGTCCTAAAACAGTAAAGTCTTCATCGTCGGCCTCATTAGGAATTGGCTTGCCATCTGTAGCGTATCCCCAACCCTTCAAAACCAGAGGCCCACGTAGAGCAATTATTCGAGCATTATCTGGATAAACTGGAACACCAGTACCAGCGGTATATAGGTTTATAGTTGAGTCTGGTGATGAGCCGTGCCCAACAACAGCTATATCGTGGCCAAGAGACTCGCCGTGCATATTGCCAGAATCGGCTGTTGTTATAAATGGATTCAAGTAGTCTGTGTATATATCAAGCTTGTAAGCATCGTGCAATATGCTTTGGTCCCCAGTATCGGGAATCAACATTGGAGGTAGCGGGCCAACTGGAATGGTGAATTGATTACCAGACTGAGTGTTAGCAAATCTTGATAGTCCACCACCACCGTCAACTGAAACAGGGCGAACCAAACCATCTAAGCTCATGAACGCCTTGCTAGCAAAACCCTCGTTGAACTCCTTATTTAGTTCTGACGCCTCTTCTGATGCTACTACGCTTCGTTTTGTTCCACCAACCCAAGATAGGTCTTGTGCCACCAATACCTCATGAGGACTATTGGATGAGCGAGCCCTACCCCTCTTAGCCTTGACATCTGACATCTTTCCAAGGATTCTTTGTCTTTCTTGTGACGCACCCAACCTAGCTTGGTTGAGATTAGCTAGTCTGAAAAGCTTCTGACTGCGTAAGTTCTGTTGTCCAAACTTCTTCATGCGCTCAGCGTTTATTTTGCTGAACCTACCGAACGAAGGTGTGAACGTCCTCATTTGATATGAGGTTGTAACCTGACCCAACCCAAACTCAACACCTATAGATGTAATGTTTGGGCCGTATAGACCAACCCATTGTTCACCATCAACTACATTATATACCTGACCACTTATATCGTCTGTAGCGGTAGTAGATGTCCTCGTCTCAAAGAGATGGAAGCCACCACCAAATATACCTGCGTCATATGCACCAAGCTCAGCACCTAATGGTATAACTGGATAGCCCGGAACAGTGATTTGTCCCATTTCGGCATATTGCATAGCACTAGCAGTATCGTTCAACGCCCTTGTTTGTCCAGCAGCATTCATGTTTGCTGTGCTACCATATTCCCAAGGAACAAGGCCGTCGTCGCGCTCCATCTTCGTAATGCCATAAGCTGGAAGTGGGCTTACCCACGGTCCATATGTTTGTACCGTACTTAATATTGGAACGGCAGCAGCAGTAATCATATTTGCTCTTGGTGGGAAGTCATCCCATAGAGACTGGGCAGCAACACCTTGAGTTGCTATGTTCTTAACGTATTCTCTAACAGCAGCAGATTTGTTTCTATAGAATGCAGAGAAGGCTGCCATATGATTTGGCAGACTGTTCATATAATCTTCTGGAAGTGTAGATAGAATTGGTGAAGAAAGAGAAACAACAACCCTTGGAGAATAGAATGATTCTCTATCTACGTAAACTATCTCTGGCTCTGTCTGGGCGCGTACATATACCCAGGTTTGTCCGGTATCTTGGTTTTGTGTTACCCAATAATCATTTGGGTCCATACCAGAAACATCAAGGTCACCAGGAACAGCAGCGCCCACATAACAACCCAACCTATTGTCTGGTAGGCTGAAAAAGTCTGTAAAGATGGAATTAACAGGTAAACCAATTACACTATTCTCGTCTGTCCAACCACCGTCCGTTGGCAACTCTGTAGTCTTAATAACTGCCAACCCATTATTAGCCTGACTCTCTGGGTCTGCCTTGGCAGTTGTATATGGCAGACGGACCATAAACTTTTGTCCATAGTATGTTCTAGCTATGGTTGAGATATAGTCATATATGATTTGACTGTTCTTTGATGAGATATTATCAAATGGAACAGACGAGTCATCCATCATATTTATCATATCTATTGCAGGAGGAACTGGACGACCGGCAGCCTGATACCTTTCTGCTATACCGGAGTCTAGAAACCCACTCTCTACGTTGGTAAGAGCTGATACGGTTTCATAACCATTTTCTTCTCCATCCTGTAGCCACACATCATATCCAGCAAGGGCTGATAATAATTCAAACTCTGAGATTACCGCTGTGTTAGGCGCAATAGGAACTGGCATTTGTTCTTTAAGCTGTGCAAGCTCAATCTCAAAATTCCATATTCCACTAGCGTCTTGATATGGCTCTATAATATTACCAAGGCTGTTTAAGCCGAAGTAAGGGCAGATGATGTCGGCTGAATTACCCTGGGCTGGGTCATCATTGTATGCCTGATAGATGCTTTGTACGTTACCTCCAACAATAAGGGCTGAGGTAACTTCGTTGCGCATTTCCACACCCTTTGAGTAGGAGACAGGATATGCGGCATTATCAATAAAGTCTTGGATGGCACCAAGCACAGGTACGGCAGCCCTACTTGCAGTTCTTACTTTTAGAAGCTTGTATATTGTCCCGCCAATATTAGTTGGCAAAAACTCTACATAGTAGTCACAAACTGCGTCTGCACATACTTGGCTGATAGCATCCATCAAACTTACAGATGTACCAGCCAACCTCCAATACTGAGGAACAAGAGGTAGTTCTGAAAGGTCAAGAAGATACATGGAGGTTCCAGGTAGTTCTTCTGGTATAATACCATAACCTATCGTAGAACTTGGAGCCTGACCACTAAATGCTCCATAACCACCCCTGAATACAAGGCGTCCATATGGAGAATAGTTGTTTACTATTGGTGGAATAGCAGAAGTTAATACCTGTAGGGCATTCTTAGCTACATTCCATGGCATACCATTGTCATTAGATAGTGAGCCACCAAAAGCACCGGCTGGGCTTCCAAAGGTAGCACCAGCAATAACATTAGGGGGCGCTGGATTACCGAAGGACTCGGCATAGCCATAGACGTTGATTAGATTAGGGGTGCTGTAAACATTTCCGGCATACTCGCCCACGATAAGCTGAGTGCCCTCAAGAATCTGTCTTGGGTCAATAAGCTTGACGGTGTAGAGGGGCTTGCCACCTACCGAACCCTGTTCTTCGTAGCTCTGGACGATACCAGACCACTCAAAGTCACCAACACGAAAATAAACTGGGGCACCGATGTTAGGATAGACAAAACCTGGGTCAGCAGCAGTTGTGGTTTGTGGATTTAGTAGATAGTCATAGTATATCTTCTCTCTGCCACCAGGAGCAACCTCACATGGGTCTTGTGCTAGCTGTACGGTTAATTCTCCAACCTGCTCGTTCCAACCTACATTAACGCTAAAGGATGCAATACTACATCCCAAGAACAGCGTTTGCTGTGGAGGACCGAACACATTATTATTTACACCCGAACAGGTATTATGCGCCATACCATTTCCTTGGTAACTTATATGGTGTTTCTACTTCTAATAGAAGCGAACGTAAGTCCTTTGCCTGTTGTCCTGAATATTCAAACTTAAACATCTTAGGCCCGTTTTTATATATAGTAGTTGTTGCTTTCCCAAGTAATAAGTCGCAAGCAGAATTTAGCATCCTAGCTGGTACGTCCATCCCCTTTGAAGGGTATATCTTCCTGTCTTTACATCCCATGTTTCATTATCTAAGTGTTTGAATACCTGACTGTAACTTGCGGTCAATCCACTATATACCCAGTTAGCAACCGTTATAGCATCGTTTCTTGGATTGTTTACCATTAAAGCTGCTATGTTTCCACAACCACTTGCTGGAGCCATAACAACCTCAATACTTACTTCTCTCTTAGCAGATGTAATTGTTCCCATATCTTGTAATATAGGGCCAGCACTTCTACCAGGAATACCTATTTCAGCAAACACCTCTGTTGGATTACTATCACTTATTGTAATACTTTCAGTTAATGAATTTGCAATACAATTGCTTGGTCTATCATTATACTCATAGCTATACGTTATGATTCCATTACTTGGATTGTGTCCTACAACCTTACTAGTATGAGCTATATTAATTGGTCTTGTAGACCCAGCCCCAAATAGCTGTACTCTTGGATATATTCTAGCAGCATCTTTAATGGTATTCCAATATCCAGAAGCGGCAGCATACTTAGTCTCTGTAATAGCAAAAGCACCAATATTATTGCCAGTTCCATAGGTTCTGCTTTCAAGACCCTGTATTTGTCCCTGTATAGAAACTGTGGTTAAATCAGAATCTATACCCTTACGAACTTCTACAGTAAAATCCTCAATTGCTCTTCCTGACCCACTTCCACCACTTGGGCTTATAGCAATCCAACTCTCACTAATGGAATAAGAACCACCAGTTTCATCTATATTGTTTGACCTAACATGATTGAATGGTGCAAACGTAGATGTGTCTAAATTAAATACACCAGAATAGCCTGGAAACGCTCCATCCCAACCAATTTTGCTGTTAACGTATACTTTTGCCTGTTGCCAAGCCTCCATTTCCAAACCAGCACCCGTATAGTGTTTCTTGCCCACGGCAGATACATTATGCGTAACTCTAAGTTGGTATTGATTTGTGTCTGTACCAGTAGATAGAGATAGATAATACCTTGACTTATCCTCCACAGTCTCAATCGCCCAACTTTCTTGAGCATCCACAATATATGGTGGAATCAATCCAGAAAACTCTCCGCTGGCAGGGCCAGTAAGTGGGGTAGCACTTCCAGGCTCATCGTCCCATTCTAGTTCAACGCTATATGGACACGTTTGTACCCAATTCCCTTCTTGAAAAACTGGTCCGTTGATTCTTGGATAAGCAGAGATTAAGGGTGCGCCATCACAGGTTACTTCAAAGAGTTTACCATGAACATTGAATATTTCACGTATATTATCTTGTAGCGCAATAATCGCTGATAGACCACCAGTAGGTGCAAACAACGTTCCGTTTAGTTGGGCACTAAATACAGTACCAATAAGCGTACCGTCCCCTGTCTTATTGTAGGTTTTGTTAAGGGTCATTAAGGGGACTGGAACTAATAGTCCGCTAGCCCCATAGGTCATTGTGATTACTGGCATAATTATGCGACTTTACCGCCCTCTAATCTTTGGTCTTGTGGTACATATTGTTTGATTGCCTTTCCTACTTCTGACTTAATAAGTTCTCCTATTGGTCCCTCTAAATTGGTACCAGCCAGCCCTGTTATATTTACGTTAACTTGGTGTGTTCCTTCTAGAGATATTGTCTTTGGCATAGCCGCTAATGTATCTGCTGCCTTTTGCAAAGCTGCGACATCTCCACTAAAGCTATCTGGAACTAGCTTGTTGCCTGCGGCCTTTACACCCGCTGTAGTTTCTGCATTCTGCTTGTCAAGGTTATCCAAAACTCCAGGTAGTGGCTTGCCAGCACGACGCACCTGAATGTCACGGGCAGCCTTTCTGTTATCAAAAATATCGCCAGCCCTGCCCTCAAGCGCCTGAGCCTCTCGACTTTGGTTAGCCCTAACATTACCCTGCTCCAAAAATTCTTGTTGGGTTTTGTTCCTATATAGATTGTTACGCTTCATGAACTCGTTGCTCTTTCTAGCGCCAATAGTACCAACCTCGTCTGCATCGTCAAACCTACCCAAGCCAATTAGGTCTGCCTGTTCTGCCTTAACAAATTTACCCAATCTGTCTGTGTCCCTTCTGTTTAGCTGTACTGTTGGGTCTTTCTTTACTCTTTCAAATACCTCGGCACCCTTTTGAGCTTCTCTAGCCTCACGACGACTTAACTGCTTTTCAGAAAGCTGATTCTGTGCATCTTTTCTAGAGGCTTCAATACGACTCAACTCGGCTGTAATACCAGCAAGCTCGCCGCTTGCATTTGCAGCGATGTCTAGCGCCTTACTGTTCTTAGCTATCTCTACCTCTACCTGTGCCAACGACTTAGCCAAAGAAGCCTGCGCCGATGTATCGCCAATAGGCGTTGCTGCCCTTTGTGCATTAATCGTATCTCTCTTTGCCTCTAATCCAGTTAGCGTATTACCTATCGCCCTAGCGCTTTGATTACCAAATGGGTTAGCATCCGTTCTTGTTAATTCTTGTATCTGACCAAATTCCTGATACCCAGCCTGAAATCCACTAGGGTCACGATAGTTTGGATTCAATTTCTGACTTGCAACAAAGTCTGCATTATCCGCACCCTTGTTACTAGCCTTCTGCTCCTCAACCCTAAGTGAAGCTCCAATATACTGATTGATACCTTCCAGGTATTTATTATTAGCTGCCTCAAGACCCCTTTGAAGGTCTTCACCAGCCTTTAATGCCCCAGCACCAATAGTCTCTAAATCTTTAGTAAACGTATTGATAAAGTCCCCAAAGTCTTGAGAACTATCTTGCTGGTTCCCTAAAGATGTTTTAACAGATGACTTAATCCTCTCTCTTAATTCTGGAGGTAGTGAATTTGGGTCTAGCTTATTCTTTTTCAAGATATCATCAATGCCACGCTCAGCAGCTATAACAGGACTGCTACCTGCAAAGTTGTCCTTATTAAATGTATCCAATAAATACTTTGGCAAATCAGCAGCTAATGCTTTTGTACTTAACGTTGTATCTGTAAGTTTTTTAGTAGAAACACTATCCAAGCCAAGGCCAGCAATAGCATTCTTGGTTTCATCTAGAGAATATGCCTTGTTGTTGGTGAATACATCAACACCGCTTGCAATACGGCCAACTCTAGCTGTACCAGCAGATTGACCAAGCAAATCCTCGGTTACTATACTTCTCTTATCGCTTTCTGCTAAAGTCCTGGCAACACCAGCGGACACTTTATCAAAGGACTGTGCTAATATTTCTATGTTTTTTGTAACAGCTTCAGAGCTAGCCTTAAGGTTTTGAAGAGCCCTGTATTCTTTCTCAAGAGTCTTAACCCTGGCCTCACCAAGCTCTCGTTCTTTTACATTTTTAGCAACGCCCTCTAAAGCACTTAAAATCTTATTATTCTTTGCTGCGTCAGGACCACTATATGCTAATGCTCTTACGGCGTCGTCATTCTTGAAGTCTTCGTTACCAGACCCAAACTGAGAATTACCAAACCTTTTAGCGAAAAATCCCTCGGCGGCGGCAGCTATCTGTTGCCTATTAACTAATTGCTCTGACTGGCGCTGTTCAATAAAGCCTCCTATTTTAGCCTGTCTTTCAGATGCGCTATCAAACTTCTTAGACAGGCTATTAGATATAGCACCAGTTAAACCGCCACCAAAGGCATCGCTCTGACGCAGCCTGTCTTCTCCACGAACAAAATTGTTAATGCTTGTACCACCAGTAAATAGAGAATTGTTCCTATCCCTATTAACTGTTCTTGACGCAGCTCCTATACTATTATTCAGTTCTTGACTAGTAGCTTTACCAACATTGAACTCATCAAATTTCTTTTGTAGGCCAGTAGCAGCATCCCCCACTTCCTTTAGGTCTTTAGCTAGCTCTATTTCTTTAATTGAGTCTGCAAATGATGTCACAGCACCAAGAGCGCCACCAACAGCCGCACCCAAAGGACCACCAACGCTACCGCCTAACGCAGCCCCAGATAAACCACCGCTAAGGGCACTGCCAGTAGACCCACCAATAAGTTGATTAGCTAGTGGGGCAGCTAGAAATGCAGCAGTTGGACCGGCTGCCGCTAGTCTAGCACCAATATTACCACCAGAAGTAAAATTGCTTATACCAGAACGCAGTCTATCAAATCTACGAGGAACTCTACTATTTGGAGTATATGGATTAACTTGACCACCCCCTCCTCCACCACCTCCGCCTGAAGGACCGCTTGGTGATGATGGTGGAACAATATCTGATTCTGGTGTAAACCCATACCCAGCAGCAATAGGACTTGCTGTTGCTGTTTGACCAGGAATTGCGACTGGGTTTGCTTTTGCATATCTTAATGTTGATTCAGGAGAATATTCAGCATTAGCATAACGAATTAGTCTAGTAGCTACTGGCGCACCTAGCTGAGCTTCTCTATTAGCAGTGGCGGCCGGGACACTCAAAGAGTCTTTTACTACGCTTGTTTTTGCCAAACCAACCTTGGCCATTTTATAAGCATCTCTCGGAGACATACCTGGGTTAGCTGCCAAAATATCTGCTACTCTCTGTCTGATTATATCGTTAGTAGCCTGTGCAGATTTTAATGTCAATGGGTCATTTCCAGAACGCCTTTTTCTATACTCTTCATCAAACTGTGCTTGTGCTTCGGCAACATAGTTACCACCAGAAAATCCAACACGGTCAGCATTATTCAATCTGTTCAGTGTAGCTGGGCCAAGTATCTTAGCTGCACTCTGACCTATTACATACTCACCAGGAGTCAATAGTGATTTAACAGAGCCAACAGTGCCGCCAGTAGCCCTGCCAGTTCTACGGATACCAGAGGTATCTCCTAGCGCAGCTTCAATCTTACCACTTCTGGATGCAATGGCATCTGAATTTGCATTACCAAGACGGAATATAATATCTCCAGCACCAGCAAGCTTAGCACTTACAGCCTTCTTTAGAATACTTGGAAGTGACTTGCTTGTAGCAGACAGTTTGGCATCAGCATACTTAGCTTGACCTACGTTTGGTCCAAATAGCTGCTGGAACTCTGGATTAACTGGATTAAAGTCAAAACTACGTCCACGGTCTGGGTTTAGCTGATTTCCAACCGCACCAATGTAAGCTTCAAAAATATTACCAGCGAAAGCAGAAAATCCAATCTGCTTCTTCATAATATCTTTTACAGCGCCTATTGACTTTCCAGTTCCCTGAGATACAGCATTAGCACCACCAGCGGTAGCTAAGATATTATCAATAACTTTATCCATGCTATCTTCAGCAAGCCTATCAAACTGGTCACCCTTTTGCTTGCTGATATAGAATTGATATGGTTGCCCGCTTATTTTACCAATTTTATTATTTGGAAATAGGCTAGATAGCTGAGCCTGATTTTGTTGAGACAGGTCAGAACTGTTTATGGAAACTGGACCAGTCGTTATGTTCCCGCTCTTTGAGCCAAGCTGGAAGAACAAGCCACCATAAGGACCATCTACAGTTAGGTTGCGTGGCGCAAGTCTTTTAGAAGCCGTTGTCTCTTTTGCAATTTTAGTTGGGGCTATATAATTAGCAGCTAAAGCTTCTCGTTCAGCAACAGACAATGCGTAAAACTCAGAGCGACTTAGATTATTAGCAACCTGAAGTTGTTTTGCAGTTGGACCCTTTACTGGACCAGCTCCAGCATATTTGTTCAGGCTATCTAATGTTTCGACACCCAGCGCTTTAACAGCACTCTTGCGAATAACGAATTCGCCTGGAGTCAAGTCGGCAGGATAACTATCTGAATTACCATAGCCAGGAACCAAACCACCAGTGGCAAATCCACGATTGCCTGTAATTAGAGAAGCTAGGCCACTACCAGCACCACCAGCACCACCACCCCTCTTTATGCCACCTGCAAATCCACTTCCAAACTGGAATAGACTAGATGACAACTTGATGCCAGCCAGGATAGTTAGATAAGGAAGGATAGGGCGTATAGCATTACCCATAGCTATGAAGCTATCAGCTAGCTTGAGCGTACCACTTATTAAGTTGTTGAATGTGGCTGACTGAGCAAATGAACGAACCAAGTCTAAGAACTTTTCTCTCGTCTTAGTAATCTGAACCGCAAGAGCTTGCTGTGCTATAGCGGCATCTTTACTCAATGAGTTGGAACCATTCGTAGCAACCTGCAATGCCTGCTGTGCCGTGGCAAACTGTTGAATAGCAGGAATAACCTTACTAAGCTGGCGATAACCACCAAGTTCTTCAGTAATCTGTGCAAATCTACTATCTCTGGTATCAAGCTCTCTTAGTCCCTCGCTCAATCTCTTAATAGCCTCATAAGGCCCAACGAACTTACCCTCAAGGTCTTGTAGATTAATACCAAACTCTTTTAGGTACTCAATGGTACGTGGGCGCTGAATACGTGTAAAGATTGTGCGCAAGCCAGTAGCGATACTTTCTGCGCTTTCACGGGTTGTGGCACGAACAGATGTGAATACAGCAATGAATTGGTTTAGAGCGTCCTTGCCTTCTTTAACACCCTTGCTAGCTGAGGCAAACACACCACCAGTTGTACGGATAGCTGTAATGATGTCGGCGGATTCAACAGCATATGCAGCAGACACGGCGTTAATAGAACCAAGGGCACTCTCTACATCGCCAGCCTGCAAACTGAACTGACGCATGGAAGCAATAACGCCCTCAGTGGTATCCTTTAGATTATCAAATGATGGAGCTAGGGCTGACTTAGCAAGAGCATCAAGTGCAATTTTTGTCTCACGGGCACTCAAACCAGCCTGTGCCAACGTTGTGGACACATCAAGAAGGGCTGTGCTGGAGACACCAAACGTAGTAGCCAAACGACCGATTTCATCATTAACGTCTTTTAGACCACGGACACTAATGCCAGTAACCTGACTCAACTTAACCATTTCCTTATCAAACTTGATAGCTTCTACGATACCACTCTTGAATGCACCTACTAAACCAAGGATACCAGCGGTACCAACACTGAAAGCAGCAAAACGCCTAATAGCTAAAGCAGACTGGAAACCGAAGGCTTCTATTTCAGTACGAGCTTCTTGTATACTATTCTTTGCTTTTGTAAAAGCATTAGATTGTGTGCTGACCGCCCTAGATGTAGTTGAGACACTGGTGCTAAGACCACCTAAAGCAGTAGACAATCCACGGATAGCTGTCGTTGCAGCCGTTATATTTGTAAGAGTCCTACTTAGCTGTGTAAGCTGTGCGTTAAGAGCGGCAACCCTAGTAGCGGCGGCTGGGTCTATCCTAACATCAATATTGACCCTAACGCTACCCAACTGCTGCTGGATGCTTTGTATAACTGGCCTTAGGTTAGTTGGGGCCTGGATATTAAGTTGTGCCGTGAGGATGAATGCTTTTGCCATGCTTTACCTATAAAAATAGCTACACGAATAGACACAAGAAAAACACTTATGCACTATCCGTATAGCTAACACTGTCCGCGAATAT
>JACCEA012222722.1_pt1 | contig 26984 bp, 27 predicted proteins | sample 7449851 | NCBI WGS metagenome assembly JACCEA01 (sample SAMN15323453, study PRJNA562643) | freshwater metagenome | isolation source: river surface water | place: USA:Blue River Watershed | collected 2017-08-18
AGGAAGAAGTTATGATGGTAGCTGGAGTGGGAGATTGTTACCCGAGGAGTACTATAAAAAGTTGGCTCTGTCTCGATTTAGCCTTGCTCTGCCTGGATTGGGTTATGATACATACAGGTATATGGATTTCTTTTTTTTTTTGTGTCGATCAGTGCTCAGAATTGTATTGTGTAATCCCGATACAGGCTGTGGGAGTCTATGACTGTAGGAACTATCCCTATTTTAGAGCGAGGAGTTGGATTTGACCGAACGGTAAGAAATATAAAATAGATAGTACTATTATGATGCTTCTGATTATTTATTACGATATAGCTGTGGAAACTACCCGCACTGCTTGTCGATGATTTTGATGATATTACTCCAGAACTTCTCAAAATAGCTTACATAGAAGCCATATATCGGGCTGAAGAATTTGAATATGAAAGATTGACTCAATCATTTTGGTGGACTTTTATAGCAAATGTTTCAAGATCTCGGTCTATTGATCAATTATTATTGAAATTTCCGTTAGAATCCATGGAATTAAACTTTGTGAGACCCTCGGAACGGTTTAATTGCCAGTTGGAAAAGTCCTGTGGAAAGGGTACTAAGCGAATCCCCGCATCGGTATGTTGACTGTGCTTTGTAACAATACAACTACAGAGAGAGAGAGAGAGAGAGAGAGAGACGTTTTAAACAGTTCAGATTTTTCCTATCTCGTAGTTTCTTAATTGAACTTCTCAACGCTGTTACAACCATTATCGTGCACTTCCAACGGTTTGGTAAATACTAAACCCATCAAGTATTGACTTCAAACTCTCCTTTGAAATTCGGTATCCTTTTAGCTGCATTCGACTGTGAACTTCTTCCAGATTTAACGGAACATACATCAATATATCTTGGTATAGATCTAAATTTGAAAGTAAGAATGATTTCACAACGGAAGGTGTGATTTCTGTTTTTTCGTTAGAAGTGATATGTTGACGATAGGTGGATACCTTATCTGGAGGGAAATTAAAGGATGTGTCCAAAGTTGCGAGCAAATGGTTAGATGACTCAATTGAAATGACGCTTTTCTTATTCATCTTGATGATTTCTTCGAGACACCCACAACAATCAGTTTTCGGTTCCTCTGGTATTATTTCTTCATTATTAAATTGCACGGAAGAATTGCTTGATTTCATGCAAGTTGGTGATGGACATGTGAGATCAATCACCGAAGCATCTTGCCTTAAACTATTACTTTTACAACAATTTTGTTGATCGTCATCCATTGACCCAGAAATCTTTTCTTCGAGTAATTTACTTTCATCCACAAACTGCACCATCATTTTCAATAATAATGTGTCGATGAGTGTCCACAATAAGCAAATGGTACATGATAGGGAGTTCATATCAAGTTGGTTTCCATCGGAAAGTTCAAGAAAGGTCAACAATATTTCACCAATTTGTGCCCACACCACATCCCTGTATTGGTCCACATTACTGAATGAGGAATCTATATGCACCATATTCCGCATCTCCTTTCCCATATCGCATGAATTAAGGATTTGATTCATACCTTCCCTAACATCCATTAATCTGCGAGCGCTATAATCAGAATTTGAAATAATTTGAATCATTTGGTCTATAGAAGAAACTTTAATTTCCGCAGTGGATCTCGTTGTCTGAAATGCGTCCTTTGAATCAATAATGTTCAATATTTGAGAATATATAGAAGAGTCGTGTTCATATCCAATGCCAGTTGCCTCCACTAATGGGTTAACAACGTCACTGGTGGATAAATGCGATGGAAAATCGCTAATTAATGCTTGGGATGAATCAATCAAAAAAATAGCATCACGATCAGTCGAAATGCGCTTTCTATTGCATAATTGATCCGTCGTATCGGACTGCTGTGCAATTAGCCACAAGGGACAGTTAATAACCGACTGCCTCTGCTCTTGTAGTCCCTTATCCTTCTCCTCATGATTGAATGGGAAAAGAAGACGCAGAATATCCTCCAATTTTTCTTTACTTGGATCTAAAAGGTAAATTAAACTTAATTAATGGTGACAAAAATCATTAAATGCCACTAACCAAATTCATACTCGGTGGAGGAGGAGAGCTTTCGCTGGAGTTTCTTGATTGCAAGTCGGAGCTTCTTTTCTTTTGATTTCAATTCTGCTTGTCGATTCAACGTATCTCCCAATTCCAATCGAAGTTTCATCAAATCTCGCTCCTCTGAGAGGGAGGCATTTGGTAAGATCTCACCAGCATTTTCTCCAGTACGAAAACAAGCATTATCATGATCAACATCGGGTTGGCGATGTAATTTCTGCATAGCCTTCGAGATGAATTCATATTGTTCTTGCTCTGTTAACTTGGAGAACTCTTTATCAATCTTGGATTGAGCAGCCGCTCTCATGATTTTTTGCTGCGCAGGAAGTTGAGTATTGGCAGCACGCTTTTTGGAGGACATTCTTTTAGAATATAATGATTCATGATCATTTGGTCCTTGTAGTTCGTTTTCTTTCCCCTTTCCAACACAATCAATTATACTTGGTTCTTCAAAATAGCTGACATTTTCACATTTAAATTTTGAAGATGATGCTTTATTATTGTCCTCATCAATGGCAAGGTCCACTAGCACAGTAGAATGTTGCACATCAGAAGCGCCGAGGAGTTTCTTGTTGCTCCGAAGAACTTCCATTGTTACCTTCTCAGTTTGTGGCGCCCATATACAATATACGTAGCAACCATGTATTTGTTTTGGTTGTTATTTGGTATTGTTGTACAAACTGCATAGATGAATATGGGCTGTGCGCTGCTGCTGCTGGCTGTTGCTAGCTGCTACTCGCTCGCGGCACACAATGTGCCTCTTGCTGCGGATGCTGGCGCGCTGCTGCTGCTGTCCCATCAAGGACAGCATGTGCAATTAAGTAATTCATTTAAAGTTGTTGTTTACATGAATTCATCAACCATCATCTTTCCAAAATTTTCGTTTTGCTTTTTTGTTTTTTGTCTGTATTTGGTATCCAATGAATAAAAAATATAGTTATAATCAATAATAAGATAGTTCTAATACAAATATCTTTGGTTGAATATTAAGAAAGGTTTGCTATTCATTGTTACTGTAAATAATTTTTTCGTCGCTTTATTCTTGAGTTTTCCGGGAATATTCTATTTTCTGTCATCCAAGTGAATCGAAGCAAGTTGTTGTTTCTCACGTCTCTGATGTTTATTTATTGGGATGTCAGCCTCCAAAATTGATCCCGCCAAGTCTTTTTCTTGCTTCGACACATCGGAAGAGTCGTTGCTCTGGTGCAATCGAACTGATGCTCTTGGTCTTGTTTGTGCACCATTTGTATTGTGCATCTTCGCTTTCGCAGCACTTTCAATTTACCTCTTTTTTCAAGATGGTTATCTATCAAACATTGATACATTGATCCTTGTTTTGCTTTTACTAATAGCAGTATGGTGTCACTTGAAGGTAATGTTTACGGACCCTGGGGCGGTTCCAAAAATGGCGAAGCCTATTCCGCGAGATCAACATTTACCTCATGTTATGTGTGGGAGATGTGATTCCTACAAACCACCTTTGTCACATCACGGTGAGGTTTCTTCTAATTTTATGTTGTATGAAGCATTCGACTTAGAAAGATTTATTGCCATTATTTGTACAGACCGAATATCTAACCGATGTATATGCCGCATGGACCACTATTGCCCGTGGACTAACAACGCAATTGGTGCTGGCAATCAGAAAGTCTTTATTTTGTTCGTTCTCTACACTGATATTGCATCTATTTATTTGTATGTGTTGGTTGCATATAGATTGGTATGTTTCATTATATTTCTATGTTACCCAATTTATTTACTTCTATTTTCTATCAATTTTCAGCTTTTTTGCAATGGATCAAAATGCGATGAATTCAAGGATGCTAGTCTTTTGGTAGCACGAGTTTTGCTGTTTGTTCTCGTATTCAGTATTCTCTTTACTTCAGGAATGTTGTTGAACCAAATATATGGACTGAGGAATGGCATGGGAACAATTGATCGGTAAGGACCACTTGACTTTATACTCTTGGTGTTGGTGTAAATTTAATTCCATAGTTTGAAGCTAAATCGAGACCAATTTGAGAAAAGAGATCCGATTCCATTCTCTCATGTCTTTGGTGACAATTGGTGGTTTGCTTTATTGCCGATTGATCCTTATTTTAGGGATCCAGATGAAGTTTTTCGATACAGGATACTCTCTATTGATGATATTTGAGTCCCATTTTGAATGTACTTGTAAATATTGTATATTTATTGCCAGGAGTATTCCGATTGGTTGTATTGTAGAAGTATATGGTAAATCTAGCTTTTATGTTTTTCAAGAAACGCGTTCTTAAATGGTGGGTGCTTTGGGTAACGGATACTTCTGCCTCATAATAACTGCGCGCTTCTATATCCAATATCATATAGAAGTATAAAAGAAAATTCTTCCACCCAATCAACCATGCAATCATACACCTGATGCTATTCCACTCCTGTTGATTTGCACATAAACAGCATTATCTCTATTCTGGATTAGATGGAAGTAAAACAGTTTGTATATGATGTCAGCATCCAACCTCACAGAATGTGGAATCATCATCCATGACCCATGCGAAAATTTCACCCATAACTACCATCGGACATCACCTTGTCAAAATCTGGGGTTTCCTGATAGCCCAGCAGAAATCAGTGAGCGATATCATCAAGCTCACAAATATTTGACATCTATTCGAGAAGAAAAGGTTTGGAAATCGTTTAAGCTCTGCGAGGCAGAGTTTGCATATCAACAGAGCTGTGCACATTTCCCAGCTTGTTTTACCCCCATGTTTCTTCTTGCAGAGTGTGAGGTGCATCTACTACGCTATTTGATGTGCCAGCATGATCAATATCTTGATAAAGTTGCCCATTACTGTGATCAGACACTTTTGTCGGCCCAAAATGTGTTGAAATCATTGAATCGCGTCTCTAAGGAACACTTTCTTGAATTTGAAAAAGAATACGGACTCATCCGACTTGAATGTCATGTTATTGGTGCAGAGATTGAAATGCTACAATCTGTAATTGAGTTCAAGAGAAAAAACTACATGTCTTCCGCGCATTCTATGGCCCGCGGTCATAATCATTACAAAGATGTTCTCCATTGGACAAAGGAACAGCAAAGCATTATTGACAAGAAGTTTCGTCACGATCACATTGTTAATATGTGTAAAATAAAAAAACGGATGAATCTCCAAGCGGATGATAAACTACTGGGTGGACTGCAAGTACTCATCGATGAAAAGACGAAGGAAATTCGAGGGATGAACTACGATCGAAAGAGTGATATTCCAGACATCGTAATTGAAGCAACTCGAGATTTGCTTCAAATGAAACAGCTTTATAAGGATTTGACAGGGAAGTGGAAATCCTCTGATGGTCATGCAGACGCAAATATTCGAGACCCATTGCCGAAAAACTACGCTGAAAGTAGCGGACGAACCGTTTCATCGCAATTCAATGCCGACTTCTCTAAAAATATCGATGATGATGGAAATGAAGAGGATCCAGTTTCAACGATGCGATTCAATGACGAGAACAGTAAATCTTATAGTAATGTATTTGCCAACTGCAATTCGCCTGTAAAACATGACTGGAACTTAGCAACTGCCGACCACAGCAGCCAATTTTGTAATAGCTCAAAATTGAATCAGAGTACGCAACCTCAAAACTATCATGAAAACGGTCATTTTGATAAAATAAAATCTCCTAAAAAGATGGGTTTACCTGTCATAAATGTGGTGATGCCTAGATTGGGCGATATTGCTCGATACTTAGATCTTGATCAAGTTGTTGATCCAAAGTTGCGAGAATCGGTTACAACTCAGTCAGGTGCCAACAAATTTCAAAGCAAAACTCAGAATGGCAATTTTGTTTCAACGAGTGCATCTCACAAATCTTCAACTTTCAAATCAGGCGAGTCGAGAAATCATTTGCATAGGGACGATGAGTTGATGGAAGTTTTAGACTATCCAACCATGTTGGAGCTAAATCCAGATGTTTTTTATCAGCATATTGTTCTTACAAAATCTAGAATCGCATTCGCTGATGCAGCGTTCAAAGTTGCGCTGTCGCTCATTCCTCAACAAATTTCGTGGATGCTAGCGATCATAGGCATTAAAGCTAATCCGATAAAAGCCGTGTCTGTGCTTTACCAATTACATAATTTTGATGACTGCAAATGGAATCATATTGCAACTTTGATATTGCTGAATCTTCCCAATAGGTAAGGTATTTAGCCCAAAATTCTTCTTCCCTTATCATATTTCTCTTTCTGTTCTTCCAACCCCATCAACATCTGCTTGATTCAAAGTTACCTCCAAGAACTCTTTTCTTCATGTAGCGTTGAAAGTGAAATGCTCCAAAAGGTCGTCAACATTCAGAGAATTGACCAATTTCGTCCACTGTTAGAGGCCCAAAGTTTGTTGAAGAGTTGGACAGCGAAAAATCCACTGTGGTTAATTTCGTCTGCGCTTGGGTTTTCAGAAGAAAATCCTGGCAACTTACTAAATCGAGTTGATCTGTTGCGCAGAGCTCTAGCTTCAGAAAAGGATGCCTTTCCAGCCAACGCTCCACTTATTGATGGTTATTCCGTCTCCACTTTCAAATATTATGATGTCCATGCAAAAATGGCAAAGCATTTTGTCAGCTTGGGCCATTGGACTAAAGCTTTATCATCAAGGTAATAAATCCATATCTTGTTTCCCTAATATCTTTTGTAACTCTTTGTGCATAAAAGTCGCCAAATATCTTTTCCAGCATATAGCTTTAAACTTACATTAGAAGGATATTCAATTTTGAGAGCTGCTTCGGCAGCAATAATTGTCAATGAAGATTTTAGTCACCAGACGAAATACTTACAACTCAAATTTGTAGATAAATTCATCTATAATAATCAAGGTACCGTTGCAGCGTGTCCTTCGCAAGCAGACATGGTCAGGAATAGAGAGTCAACGAAAACAAGTGATATCACCGAAATGGTGATTTCCATGAACCGAAACTATTCCCTAGAGTCCTTAGTATCCCTTGTATCCCATCAGAATATCATTGAATACGACGCAAGTCTATACAGTCGTCTTCTAACTTTTGATCAATATCATGTTATGTTAAAGAATGATACTGCGCAACGTCATACAGACGCTGATGCTACTGTGAGAGAATTTTTATGTTCCTGGTGTTGGTTGCTTCCTTTGGAGTTAACATATATAACATTCAATGGAGAGCGTATGGTACATGAGGTAAGTTCCCTCACTCCAAGATTTCACAATATTCACATTATCTTTATAGGCAAGTCATTCACAAATGCTTCAGCTATGTGATAAAGGTGCTTTATTATTTGCCGAAAAGTACCTTCAAAACAATTTTATGAGAGATGAGACCACCGCTCAGCATTTTAAGCAATTAAAGGATCTGATCACATCAATTATTGTGGATGAATTAGCGATGAAAGACAGTATCGTAGTGAAAAAAGCAATATCACCTAGTTGGTAATGTGCCATGTTCAAAATCCAATACTTTTTTGTTTGATTCATGACCTTTTCCATTTTGCAGTAAGCTGAAATTATGGTATGAACACAGTTTACTTACTGGTTCAGATAATTTAAGAATAAATGGCGATGACCCCATGGGGGAGAAAGACACGGCCATTTTGATCAACACATTGATAATCTCTGGAAAACAAGAACTATCAAAAATTGTGCTGAAAGGAAGTAGTGAACGAGAGAGTGGTTCAGCGATATTTAACATGTCCAAAGCATTCCAACCCACTTTCATTTCCGACGAAAATCATCCCAGAGAATCAAAATCATTGAAATTGATGAACAAAATTGTAGACAAGCAAACAAAACTATTGGATGCCGTTCGACAAAGTTCATTTACAATGGTTTCTCAGCAAATTTCGGACATTTACGGTGTGTTCAGTACTCAAAGTAGCGATAAGGTGATTGGAGATATTATTCTATTGTGGTTGCTCACGAGGGGTTGTATTTTAATTGAGATGAATCGCATATGGGAAGCTGTAATGATGTTCAAACTTATTGAGTGCTTGAAGGTAAACTATCAACTTACAAGGAGAGGAGTGCTCATCTTTTGTAATTATTTAGGAAACGGCACCACAATCGAAGTTTACCATGTTCATTGCATACTACAAGCTGGCTCATCTTGTTGTAACATATGATATTTGCGACAATCCAATTGTGGTAAGTGGGAGGGAATTTGAACACATCAGCACCGACGTATATTAATTATGACATCAATAGATTGGATCCGAATATTTAAAACGTTCTTCGGTATATATGCAACGTGCATTGGATGCTAGATTGCTGCCCTACATTTTCCAATACAGTTCATTAATTAGCGATATGGTGTTTAAGCTGAACAAGACATAGATAGTTTCAGCATCTGCAATGAGAGTCCAAATGAAAAAAATATTAATACCCATTGCATTAGTTACCTTCAAAATAAATACAAGTACTATACACAACGAAGATACTAAACAACATTAATGACAAAGAATTAAACGTATATTATAGTATTACAATTCAAACAAAAAATTATACTTTCAATATTTACAATTAGTCATATCCACCACCATCTTCATCTTTTTCGAAATCGTCACTGTCATAACTAATTTCTGAGCGTTGTTCGATCGATGGTTGATCTGCTCCAAGAGAACCAGACTCAGGAGATTTCACACTGTTTGAGTTGCTGTAATAGCTGGCGCTATTATTCTTCCGAGAATCCGTGTGAGAGCTGGAATAGTAGCCTGAAACCCAAGAATCGATGGTCTCGTCTTCGATTCGACCCAACTTGCTTTGCACTTGAGTGGAAGGGGTCTGCGACGCTGAACGACCGGAAACTACAGAACGAGGAGAATCTCGAGGGGTATATGATTCATATGAACCATGAGATCGTGAAGTGTGAAGACTTTGTCCTTCCGCAGGTGGATGGTTATGTGACAACTGTGATATGTAAGATATATATGATCGAGTTTCGAAGTCACTTTGAAGACTTCTATCGTCGAAATTACCATAGGAATTCTGTTCAGGCCCATTCTTTTGCTCCGATCGATTCTGATCACTTCGACTGGCTTTGCTGTCACTGCTTTCTTCTGATTGTGACTGAGACATTGAGTGCTGTGACTGACTAAGTGAAGCCGAATACAGAGAATCATCGTAACTCGAAAAAGTACGATCGTCCCCTTCACTAATAACGCTTAGCTTGGGAGCATACCCTTGTTCTACAACTTCACCACTACTGACACTACTACCACCAGGTGGTTGCGCAGAACTAGACGTAGTGTGAGAGGAAGCACTGGCACTATAGGAATCACTGTAACTGTTGCTCCCATTTGAAAAAATAGATGAAGCGGAATCATCACCAGCACTGGTATACTGAGGCGTTCCGACGCTTGCTCCAGTATAAACACTTTGACTGAATGGAGTGGTGGCAGTAGGATAACTCAAAGACAATCGACTACTTTCAAAGAAGCTCCCTCCAGAATTGATACTAGCGCTCAGCAAAATGTTGTTATTGTTGAAGTAAACACAATTATCAATGTAAGTATAATGTACGAGCTGGATTCTACGTAGCCAAATGTGATCTGATGAAAATCCAGTATCCGTCCAGAATTGCAATAAAGCTTGTACTGAAGCCAAGTTTGCGATGGTTTCTTTCATATCATGTAACATACCACTAATGACAATGCCCTTATCGTCCATTCTGGACGAGTCAATGCTTTCATCTCCGTTATCGGTTTGTGATCCGTGCACAATCGCACCGTGAATGACACTATGATATGTACCTTGTTCATCCCAAGTCGTGAACAGTTGACAAAGCTCCATATTTACTCTTGCGTAGTGCACAATGACATGGTTATCTCCAACCAGATCAGTCAAAACAGGCACAACAGAAAGCGAAAGATGCTGGTGAGCGATTGAGTATTGACGTATATCGATAAGAAAGATAGAGTAAAACAATAATGCTTCCAAATATAAAATACCACGTGTATGCATCACATTTCCAATTCCGTCTTCAACCCTTTGATTCAAACTAAGGTTAGTGTTTTCATCTATCGGTACATGCACTTGAGCATTTGCATGAGTGGATAGAATTTGGAAAAGATGATTCAACTGAATATTTGTCCCACCGCTACTGAATCGCATATTCTTCTTTTCTTGCGGTTTACCAACTATATTCAAAGCGGCCAAAAAGAATCGCTCTGCAGCACCATAATTTCTCTCAAGGCGATACAAGTCACCTAATTGTATCATAGCTGTAATGTAAAACGAGCAATTCTCACCCCCTTTCTCGCGGAAAATATTCACAACATGAAGGAGAACTCGTTCAGCCTCCTCATAAGGTGGGGGAATATACAAAAACGCGGGGTTGGTCAAGTAAGCATTGTTGCTGTAGTTGCTAAAATGATAAAGAGCGGTTGAATCTCGAAGAATTTGACCACGAAGCATTTGAAGTCGCCCCATGTGAATATTTTCTCGTAGTAAGGGGCCATATGTTGATGTACCGACTGCAGATGAGGAGTTTTGCACCAGTGAGGATGTCCCTTTTGATGTTATACCACCTGGTGTGGGATCAGCATCAGAAAATAATCTCCCACCCAAATCGCAAGCAAGATTACAAATGTTCAACGCCTCGGCATAATAACCAGGAATTCGAATGTTATCCGCGCTTTCTCTCATAACAGAACAAATAAACTCGTGCTCTTCACCGTGAAGCGCACTAAATATATCATAAGCCATGCCCCCTAAAACCCTAGCATCGGCGTAGCTCCCACGCACTTTGCAAACTTCAGTAAAAATGGACAATGCTCGACTAACAGCGGGATGCTGTTGTCCAACAAGCTTATGCATGTTGTGAATCGTGGACTTCATCACATCACGACACTCTCCCATGTGAGATGAGTAAACCAAGCACAAGGCATGATAACAGTTGGCAACATGACTATCCAAGGGAGTCGCAGGATCAGAGGAAGATCCTTGAATTTGGTTGATGGTTTCGCGTCTCTGAACAACATATTGCAACACTTCCATTGCCAACGGGTACAAACCACGGATAATAAGAGATAAGGCAACTTGAAGTAATGCATCTAAAATTTTTACATGAAGTTCCACAGAAAACTTTGCTTTTAAAATCGTTAACGCATCATCTAGAGCTTGTTTTGCAAACAAAGGCTCACCCATTTGATTGTAGATGGCACCCATAACAAACAAACATTGCGCAATAGAAGGATGCTGATTCTGGGAACGGGTCTTAAACAACGCAGAAAATATTGTCAATGCACGATTCGCTTCAATTAATGCTTCTGTGTATCTCCCTAAAGCGATAAATCCTTCTGACTTAATTAAATGTGAAGATGCAATCGCTGCATGATTGCAATGAGTTGTCGTAAGCAAAGAAGGCATTGAAATGGAGTCATTAGGATTAAAGCCAAATCCGTGATTACCATAAAATTCATATCGAATACTAATGCTTTCTTCTATGTAGTTAGCGGCTTCGCCATAGTTTGCTTTCAGCAACATGAGCCTTCCAAGGACAGCCATAGAAGCAGCAACCTTCGGGTGTCTCATTCCATAATGAACTCTTCGTTTGTCAAGCAATTCTTGATGTAATGATATGGCATTATTGTATTTTCCGCGGAAAATAAACGTTGCAATCAAACTCATCAAAAACTCTTCTTTCACTTCAAATGACACAAGATCAAATTGCTTGAAATACAATAAGCTGGCTTGTACTTTTTTCAGTACTTGGTACGATTTATAGTACTGGCCCGATTGTCTCAGAAGTTCAGTGTATCCAATTAAGTTTCGATGATAGAGTTTAAACAAGGTCACTGATGGCAGGGGTGGATGGGAAATGGACTGTGATCCTATCGATACATCATCCTGGTCAACATTACAGGCCCTCTCACCACGAGCCTCACTAGGAAAAATCTGCTGGTCGCCAAAGTCAACGGTAGATTTCTCATCTTGGGAAAAATAATTGGATTCATCGTCGTCACCTTCTATTGAATTCGCATTTCCTTGTCTTGAATAAGCTGGATTTGCAAGTGATACCGTTTGACCATTTAAATTATCAGAACCCATCCCATGCCCCTCAAGGTCCACTGAAAAGATTTGATCAGCTCTCTGGTAATGCTTCTCGGCCTCATCATAAAAGGCATTTGCACGATACCACTCCGCTAGAAGATACAGTACTTCACCAACAAGATAATGGGATGGGCTCAAAGTCTCCTCTCGGATTTTGAAAACAGCATCAAATAATACTTTGCTTTCATCAAACGCTCCAAGGGCAAATAAACTACGAGCTTTCAGAAGGCCAAGAATACTATAAACAACTGAAAGCTTCGAAAGTTGCGCATGAATCTCTTCAGCACTGAGATGCTCCATATCACGAACTTTCAACAGTTTCTTCTCCAGATTTACCATTAAAGGATTTAAATCATGAATCGCTCGTTGATACTTGCCTTGGGCATAATATTGAGCGATCTCTTTAACATCCATTGCCGCATGAGAGGCAGCAGTTGCTGCATTCAACGTAGATGACTCACTTCTTTGAGACATCGCATCAACTCCATCCTCGGCGGATTGAATCGAAGCGATTTCCACAAAGGATGCAATAGATTGTCCGCTGTGCACAGAATAATGAGATTGTTGAGAGTGATGGGAGTGAACAGATGCAGTGTCTGCTTGATCATCATCATTGACTCCGCCATCTTTGTCAGAACTCTCCACAGCAATATCGTAAGAAGAGCTCTCTAAAACTGATACATGAGCAGCGTCGAAACTCATTTCCTCCAGATGACTAGGCTCCGCACTCTCTAATTGATTAATTTCTTGCATACACATCGAGTAATTGTCATCACCACCATCAAGGATTTGTGTGCCAGCTAGAATTTGAGCGACACTCAATATTCCCGTATCGGTAATACTTGCGACGAAACTATGGGTTGTATTTTTAATCTCTTGATCTCGAACAGCAGCTTCAAATTCAGCTTTTTTCTTCTCATCTGCCAATCTTAATCGCTCAGCCTCAAGACGATCATTTTTTTCCTTCTCAATACGTTCTAATCTTTCTCTCTCCAACCTATCTTCCTCTTGCTTCTTTCTTGTCTCCAATTCGATTCTTTCCTCTACCATTTTTTTATCAACAAAGTCAGTGACTATAAAGTCCACCAACTCTCTGGCCATTCTTTCTGTTTCCATGGCTCTTATCATTGCTTTGGTGATTACTGGTGTTTGCGAAACATGGTTTCGACTGAATTCCTCTTCTCTCATCATTAAGATTTCCTCCTCAAGACGAATCCTTTCTACGGCAATTCGAAGATTTTCTATTTCAAGAATCCTTATAAATTCAGCAACCCACTCTTCCACTTCCATGACCATTGCAAAATCAACCTGATCCTCGATAATGTCTTCCATGCACGTATCCACTGCTGGACGTAAAATGGATTCCATATTCGAGTCAAACTCTGAAATTTCTTTAGCTATCAAATCATCCAATAATATACCAACAATGCCGTCTGCAACAAGGTGGACCATTTTTCTGAAAGACCGCAATGATTTCAAAGTAATGTTTGCTAGTTGTGATTGACCTGTTGGACCCTTCCCAAAATTTCTTTGAATAATGACGGCAGCCTCATTTCGTCGGTAGTCTATGAGCTTTTGTTTTTTCATCTCCTTCACTCTGTTAAAATGAGACAGACATTGAAGACCACCTTAGATGATGTACCAGACAATATTAAGAAATTTACCTCAAGCGAGCGCGAAATTGTCTAACTTTGCATTGGATTTTGATGGACGATTTTACCCGCTTCATATGATCTACCCTCTTTACAAACTTTCTAGTGATTACATAACGAATGGCTTTGGTGATTACCATGGCGGCTTTGTGTATCCTATCTTGCCTCTTTTTCATGACCACGATTTTTGCCATGCTCTTCTGGTAAAGCATCTTAAAGAATTTTTGTAATCGGAATGCCGCAGCAGTTTCAATCCGAACTTTCCGCTTAGAAGCCTTTGTACGAGATTCTAAACTGAGACCTGGAATCGGATTCAGGTTCAGTTCTGATGCCATCTTACACAATTCATCGTATAGTTCGAAATGAGATAAACAAACTTTCGGTTTTTTCTTTGGTACATACAAATTCTTTTTAGGTCTTACTCGGTAACCTCGAAATGATGCTTGAATCATTGTTGCTGCACGATTGCGCCTAGTTGTTGATTCCAATTTCTCTTGTTGAAGTCGTCGGAAATAAGTTTCTCGGTCGCGCTTCAATTCTGCCATCTTTCGCACTATGGAGTCATCCACTTTGTACTTCTGAAACTTTGTGGTGCACTTCATGGGACCAACGAGTCCAGCCAGTGGTCTATCGTAAGGCAAGGTTGCAGTAATTTGCTTCACTGACTCGGGAGGAGGTGGGAGCTCATCTATGGGAAATGGCGTATTGGTGGTACATTGAATGTCACATAACGTAGTTCTTAGAGCCGCAACCAGAGTGCAATGGACCAATTGCATCGATGTCCGAGTAGGTGTGGACAGCCATAATTCGTTGTTCTTATCACTCATGACTCAAAGGGAACCAATCAGTTGAAAATGATCGGTGTAAAAGCGCTTGTATTGTTATCGCACAATTTGATATTGTGGATGAAACGGTCCAAAAAACTCCAAACTCATAAAAAGTTGATTTTTGAGAAACTAAAAATCCCAGATCAGACAAATTTAAGACATAGTAATGGTATAAATATTCAATTGTCCGAGCTATATGGACGTTAGGACGAAACGGACGCCCACAATAAAGCTTTTAATTAATTATTCCATGCTGAGATGCTGAGCGTGGGCCAAGCAAGTTATTGTAGCTATTATATTAGCTAATGGATCCGACATACAGTATATACCGCAAATATTGTCGTACTTTGTATAACGCAGGAGAGAGTTGATATGTTTCATTCCTGTTGGAAAAAGATCGAGCATCATGACTGGTGTTTCTTTTCAACCAGATTCTTTTCGCAAATACCGAAGGTGAAAATATTTCGGCCATCAACCAATGTTCTTGAACGACCTACTCCAGTTATTTGTTTGGGTGGGGAGTATCTCTCAAGCTCTATGTGAGTATATCGAGACACAAGAGATATTTTGTATATTTTTAAATTTAATTTTCCAGTTGGAATTCAACTACTAATCACATAGCCTCACAAGGCTACGGTGGTTTGACTGTGGAATTTCCTCATCACTGTGCGAGTATTGAGGACGGTGTCGCCATGCTTCACAATTCATTTGCCCCCGTTTCATTTCAGCCTCCAATTCTTGTCGCTCATTCTTTGAGCACCTTTCTAGCCCAAAAATATCTCGAATCGTTTGCATTGTCAGGTTTGATATTGGTGAATCCAATAACTCCTTACCCATCTCGAGCTGCAGCTAATTTACTGAATCGTTGGTTGATGATCAGAGGCAAGGGTAACAAATGGAATGATAGCCAATATTTTGATAGCATCATGGAATATTATGGACTTCGGCGGTCCAAAATGGGTGAAGTAGAAGGTGAAAGCACATTAGAGAATGTAAACTTGAGTGATGAGTACTTGGAACATATCGATAGAGGTACCATTAAATTGATCGATAGTTTGGTCAATGATCCAAATGTAAATCTGGTTTTAGAACCGCGGAGTGTTCCAATGTTTGTGTTGACCACTATGCTTGACCGAGAAATACTTGACGATGCTGACTTGGCTCAATTAATGGAGTTCCATGATTTGGATAGAGATGCCGTCATGGATTTTGATACGCAACAATCCAGATTACCTATGGTAGCACAACATAATCAGTTTAATTCTGTTATTTCTAAGTGGATAGATATTTTATCATAGCAGTAATATATTTTTTAAAAAAATTATCCGCATGTACCCCTATATTATTGCTACCTTCGAAATAATGTATCATTCGAAGTCTCCTTGGATTCGTTGGTACTTACAAAAGATTTAATATTTCTGAGTACATCATTGTGTTTTACTAGGGAGTGGAAAGGGGTCCCTTGCAATTTTCTTTTCTTGGATACATCTGATCCGCTTCCAGTACCGATGAATGAGAGCATCGAATATGGAACTGGTAAGAGAGAAGTAATGAAGCTATGTTGCAGTAGATCTTTCGCGGAGGATCGATGGTTGGGATCAACGACAACCATTTGGCCCAAAAAATCGATAACTTCAGCAATTTCAAAATTTGGTGCACCGAACGATACGGATTTGGCGATGAGCCTCTTGATTGACTTTACATGATCAGCCTTGTTCAATGAAGTTTGTTTGGATGGAGATATCGATGCAAAAGAGTTTGGATTCTCAAATAATATATGTGAAAATATTCCTCCAGAAAACCTCACTCTGTCCAATTTACCGATTCGCTGCTCTATTCCTCTCACGGCTTCTTGGCGAGATTTTGGAATGAATAAGGGCTTGTTAATGCAAAGCTCAATGAACATGATGCCCAACGACCAAATATCTATGGGAAAACCAAATGGAAGTCCAATCAGAACTTCTGGGGCTCGATATGGCAGCGATTGTATCTCAAATTCATTGAAATAGTCTTTCACTTCCGAAACATGTATTGAATTTCCAAAGTCACCTAATTTAATACTATTATTTCGAGGAAGATATCGCAGTTGTTTCCCAAATGAGCCGATGATGGGAAGTTGCTCATTGCTGTGGTCATCATCCTTTGAAACTTCTTCATCTTCCTCAATCGATCCTTTGTCATCATCTTCCATTTCGATGAATATATTTTCTGGTTTTATATCACCGTGAATAACACCCTCTTTGTGTAAAATATACAAAGCAGACAATAAAGATAATGCAATCTTCCGCAGGGATGCAATGTCTTTACTAGACAAAGTTCGCAGCAATTGGTCTTTTGGAACGTGGTTGCTCAGAGTAACAGGTTGAATCATGGGAGAGGGGATAAACTTTTGACGATATTCTATTGAATTGGAAGATGATTGAATTGCTCCACTTAAACCACTTCTTGCTCTTCGAAAAATTGAAAACGAGACAATCAGTAAATCAGAAATAATTTACAGAACTCAGCAATACTAACTTTGGTTGCACAAGAGGAACTTGATTCGAGTCAAGATGGGACTCCAAACTAGTAGTTTGTTCGGGATCATATATGTAATGGAGTAATGTGTGTGAATATAACGGAAGTAGCAAACCCATGTGATCAGCAAACTGCAACCATCCCAAACATCTCACGACTGTAGTAATTAAATGAAAACGGCGTCAGGTTAATATCTTCCAGTTTAATCAGAACTTGTCAATCTATCGATACTTACAGCAGTTGACTCCTTTGCGACATTCCTCATCCAAATGTTCCAGGAAAATTTTCTCTCTCCTCCCCAAAACTTCACATCCTCGGCGAATAAGTTTCAAAACAAGACCCTTCCTTCGTTGAAGGAACTGATCCTCAACTCTATATACCTGAGAAAAACTACCTTGACCCATTGCACTGACTACCTTATAGCGTTTCATGACAAGAGGCGAGAAGTTTGCATTGTTTGCGCACTGAAGAAATCCATTTTCATCGGTGAAATAATTGCGTTCATCAAACTGTGTAATATGAGGACGCGTATGTAAAGAATCTCCATGACCATCATGTCTCTCGTATAGCGCGATTGGACGGACTACAATGCCCGTCCTTGATGCATGTGTTGGATGTAGAGGTGCTTTCATTGTTGACTGATTTGTCCACCTCCTGGAGATAGAAATTTCAAGGTACAACTTTTCCAGGCCCAACGTCATGCTGTGAAGAATATTCGCGGTTGTTGGAGGATGCGAAATATTCCTTTGATCGATTCTCTCATTGCAACTCCCCAATTTACCGAGAATGCTACTGGTACAAAATCGATCGAAACTCATGGCAAAGATCGCAGATAAGGTATGACCAAAACTATTATTCTACAATATAAGGCATTGGAATGTTGAAAGTACAAAGAAATAATAATTATTATATGAACAAAATGACTTCCGTGCCTGCTATTATTATACGATACTTTTTGGCCTGCTGCTGGCGCCCGCGGACTGACTCCGAGATCATTGTGAACGCGCGTCGATAAAATTCCCAACCTCCGCCCATCTCGCCCAACCTCGCACAGACTAAACTCACGCACAGACATTATTCACTTGCTTGCTTCGCTTCTCGCCGATTTATTATTATTAATTGTATTTGCAAAAGAAATATTGTAGAAATTCTTGTGAGTGATGGATGTTACCAGCCATGAGTCATTATTATTGAGTATGAGTCGTGCATGGCAAGTTCAATTTTCAATTTCCCATTGCTTGAATGTGGTGCATGAAAGGCCAATTTTCGTTCAACAAATTTATGATTTTTATTCATTCGGTCACCACGTACCGCTATAAAATGTCGATCACTCCTTTCAAGTTGCCTGTGTAATATTATTTATTCATTTCTCAAGGTCTAGATTTGTTCCGATTCAAAGGACACACCTTGCCACATACAATACAATGAGTAAGACGACCGAAGCGATTTATGCCAAGCTGGTAAAATGAATGAAGCTAGAATGATTGATCGTTTTATACGACGAATTTGTAGTTTCCAAAACTGTGTAACGTCACTAAATAACCAACTACTACGAACAAACTACCATAAACACCATAGAAAAAACACAACTCAAACAAATTGTAAAGAGACTAAAACAACTCCTACAACATCAGAAAAGCAATAACCAATTTTCACACAAAAATCATATTGAAAAGAAAGGGAAACAACCACAGTAACATATTTCAACGCACCTCTAACTTACTACAACCATTTACTACTTAACACAACTCGATTGTTGGCCGTGAAACTCTACTTTTCTGGTACCATCCAGTTGCGGTGCTGTTACTAAGAAACCATCTAAATTTGTATTTAATTCGGTACAACATTCACAATGGAAAAAGTTGTACGCACAAACATACAAAGAATCTTTAGCATCCCTTCGTTTTACACGAGTCGGTTCGATACCCTGCAACGAATGGGGCAAGCTCCTACTCGTCTTACTTGGCTCAACTTCAGATGCTGTAATTATCCCATTTTGCTGTTTCAGAAGGGCAACAGTGGAAATCTTTGGTACTTTCGCTTTTTCGTGAGAAGTGGTCATAGTGGGACAAACCGCAGAATCATTAACTGACAAACTTACATTCGGCTCAGAAGATTGAATGTGATCAATATTAGAAACCTCGACTTCAAGCGGGAGAGAATGCTGGTGATATGATCCAAAGAATTCATTCAGTAGCGCAACATCTTCAGTCACCTCTTCACATTGTTGCTCGAAGGCTTCTTGAGAAATATCAATCGTACACTTGTCGTTGAAAACTTTCCCTAGCACATCAATTGCTTCATCACATTGGCTCTGAGAAAAAACTGCAGGCTGATAAATGTCACTATCAATGAAGTTGTTGATAGAGACAACCTTATCCACAACATCAGGGCATTCATCTACGTGGTTCGCTAAAGCAATACTTTGCGGTGCTCGAAGTGAGTATGGAGAATTAACCATGAGGAAGTTGCTGTGATGATTGGTGATGAGCAAGTTTCTCTCCAACTGTAGTATCCAACTTTGGACTCTTCGATGCACGGTCCCGTGTGTTTTGGAGGTCGAGCTTGGAAAGAGAGGCTACACTGAGCCCTAGGCGTCGATGAACATAGCTGTATGAAAGTTTGTTCCCATTTCCATTTTCAAAGAAAACCGCTCGACTCAATGCACTATAGGCACGTTGTACCTCTATTGGTTTGGTACCCAAGCTCCGACCCAGAGAAGCAACAAAAGACTTGAGATTATCACAAATGTACGAATCATATTTCGATTGAGTAATTTGTTGTTCTTCAGTGTCCACTTCAGGGATGCCATTAAATAAAGTAACTTTTAAGTATTTCATTATTTTATTCAGCATCCTATCCATGGCAATACGGCTATCACCAAAATTAGACCGGACAATTCCATCTTTGTCTTTAGATCGTTTCAATCTAGCTACTACTTCATTTAAAAATGGTCGAATCTCGACGAATCTTTCTCATAGGTAGTGTCACTAAAATCACGTGATGTATTGTCATAATTGGGATGAGGGGCAACTTGAACGCGTCCAGCTGGAGTAAAATCATCCAACAAAAAAGATAAGTCTTGAGAGTCAGAGGTAGAACTATCAGACATGACGAGTTTCCAACAATAAATATAGCTACCCTATGTAAGAAATGTATTTGATATTTTAAAAACGTAACCACAAGATTTGTGGTACAACGAATAACTACAGATATATAGGGAAATTAGAAAATAAAAATTATTCAACAGATAAAATTGAGATAGAAATAAATGAAAAAGAGATGAGGATCAGACTTGATTCAACAAACGAAAACAAGAAAATTTATAGTGAAAGCATGAAAATATTTCGAAAGGCACGAAAAAAAATTTGAAAGACCCGCTTGGTGTGGTGTTCCAACCACCTTATATAGTGGCAAAGAAATGAATAGATTCAAAGCGACGCGAAAACAAAGGAAATAAAAGACTCAGAAGGGCATAACACGGAGTGGATCGGAAGATAGAGCAATCAAACGTATTGACAAGCAAGGGTAAAGAGAAAGGAGAGGAAGGATAAAGGAAGGTGCTTGACAAAAAAGCCACAGAGGGAGGGCTAAAATTTCTTGGCTAATTGTACGAAGAAGTTTTTATCGCTTTCTTCGCGGTAACTTTTTTATTTTATTGTATTTGTTTCATAGAAATAGATGATTAAAGCAAAATCAACAGCGACGAGATTGACGCAATATTGACCCGTTTGACTTTAAGGACTAGCATATCAATAATAATGTGAACAGACTGTGCGAGATGGGCCAGACGGGCGGAGGTTGGGATCGGCGTTCACAATGATCTCGGAGTCGGGTCAGTCCGCGGCCGTTGCGGTTGTCATTATTTTAACAACAACAAAAAAGAAGTATATTGTATTGGTATCTGGTATCAGCAAAATTATTCCATATTGTAATAACATTTCAAGTTTCGCTCGCTTTATTGGTTTCTGCGTACAAACCACCATTCACTATAAGAAGTGTTCATGAATGTCAGAAGCGATTTATGTTTCGCCGTTGCATTTTGGACACATGGCATTGGTCGCGAAGAAGAGGAATAGTTTCAATGAAGTGGAGGAAGTAGATTCAGAAGATATTCCAATTATACATAACAATAAAAGAAGCAGAAATGAACCCTCATTTTCACTAAATAAATTCGGAGGTGAGTATTTATTCTCAAACAAAAATATCCCAAAATTGATCGTTTTCACCGACACCTACAGAAAATTCAGTTCCACAAAACTTGCCGATAGAATCGGTTGGAACGATCACAACTCATCAACAACATATTGAAATGATTTGTAAGAGTTATCAATCTCAAATTGATAATATGAAGCTACAGCACCATCTTGTAATTGACAACAAAAATAAGGAGGTGGCGCAACTCACTATCCTCAATCAGCGACTCACCGATGAATGTCGTAAGATTAGTGAAGAACATAAAGTTCTTGCGGAAGAGAACAAAACGTTGAAGAGGGCTGTTCAGATTCAAGATCATAAATATAAAGAACTCGCACATCAATCAAATCAATATGAATCTGTTGTTAAACAAGCTGCTGAGTACATTCAACGATTGGAAGAAATGAATCGGGCCCTTTCAAATGAGCTAACACGGCATCAAGGCCAGCACTCTTTCTTTCCTCCTCATAATCCTCCCGACGTTTTTTAATGCAAAAAGAAGACTTATCTGTTCCTGTTTTCGTTGTTTCTAAGTAACGTCTGCATAATTGTTTTTAATTTGTATATACAACATAGACGTAAACCTACTCCAATTATTTGTATGCCCACCTAAGTAGTAAGTGAGAATATTTATAAATTCTATTCAGTTGAAATAAGGTTAATCTTATTATACGGACAAAACCTATTATGCAGTACTAAATTCGACGTCCATGGTAGTCTCCAGTTGATGTTTCGTTTTGAAGCTGCACACTTACAAGTGAAGTTTTTCCAAGTTCGAAGAGTAACTTTTTTCTACAATGAATGAACCCCCTTCGTTTTCATGTTGTTCAGTAGAGCATGGGGAAGAAGAAAATGAAAATGTTTTCGCTTTCCACAAACAAATAAATTGTCTTTCAAAGTATCTGTTGCAATTTCTACAGGATATTTGCTAGAGGCCTTTATTTCAAAGCAGTTATCGAAGGTTTTCGGATGATAGTCTTTGCTCACATACCTTTTGCACAATGCAAGTCTGAGATTTATGAAATTTCTAAACATTTTGCATCATCAGTTGCCTTCAATGCAGTTAATAAATGGGATGCGAAAACAAAAATAAAACTTAGTTGAATAATTTGGTTTACAATGTTAAATTTTAAAACGGAGAGTAGATTAATATCTATGTTAATGTCAGCATATAAGTTTATTGCTGGCTCATCATTTGCATTTTTGCCTGAAATGAAACTTTGCGAATTCAATTTTATATTTTGCCCACCGTGGAGGTTGCGATATTGAAAGACTGTGTGTCGAAAAGAAAACTACCATTTCGGCTAAATCTAAAAGAGACTCCATTGCTCCTATCACAAGCCTTTTTAAATAGTCAGCTTTGGGGCATCTTCTTTAAAAGATGATACTTACTGCCATGGGAAACCATCTTGACTGAATCAATTCGGGTGTAGGAAAGAATTGTACGTGTATCAGGACACACCATTTTTCGTAAAGAAAATACCACTTGTCTGAAAAACTCACCATTCTCTCTAATCCAAGTGGTGTTTCCAATGTGGAGTGAAGACTATCCCAGAACCGACGACATTCTTTGCTGTAAAGGAAAAGAATGGGTTATTTTTCGCAAGAACTTTGCTGGACTGGGTTATGCTACCACTGTGGCCATACAAAAAAGTGAAATCATTTCGATTATTTGCAATGCCATCCAAATTCGTAGTAATGCCGATAGTGCATGATAAACTCTCTACAACAGAAGAAAAATAAATTGATTCCTGAACGACGCATCGTTGTTTAAGGAAGCATAGCATTGTATGCAGTGCATATGGTCATTTGGTCACATATATCGTATCTTGAATACACACCATTAAATTTTTATAGAAGTAATAGTTGCCAGTTGGTACGAATTGTACATGTGCTCCAGCAGCAGCGGCCCCCAGCAGGCACAGAGCCCTGCACCCCCAACTCCTGGAACTGGCAACCCCACACCAGCAGGCGCAGGCGCACAGGCCGCAGCGCACAGAGCAGCGCCGACAATTATGATTACAATAAATATGCAATTTGGAATTGGAATTGCTTGGAATGACTTAAGCCTTATGTATTTTAAGAGCCTCTAAACAAAACAGCCCGTATTCTTGTTGATCATTTATTAATACCTCTGCTTATTGTCAAAGAGAGAAACGAAGTAAAGTGCTCATCCCCAACATCATCTCATCATCATTTTTTTATTGTGTGTGGTTATTGAATCTTCAGTTTTCCAAAAGTATAACGTATTTTGATATGTCCACTCGCTTTTTGTTGCAGTATTGGGAATATTACAGTTTTGGTGTTCTTATTATGCTGGTGTTTCTCATACCGCCTTCAAATTGCAGCGTTTTCCCCAAGTATTCACAATATCTAATGCCAAACAACGTTGAAGCTTCCGAATTCAATCCGTACTCAGATAATGGTGGAACCGTTATCGGCATTGCCGGTTCCAACTTCGTTCTTGTTGCCGCTGACACTCGAATGTCGGATCGCTATCTAATTCTTTCGAGAAATACTAGTCACATTTTTGAAGTAGGTCATAAACTATTGCGCATTGTAAAATATTTTAGTCACTTAAAATTTAGTTGGGAGAGCGATCGCTTATGGCTGCTTCTGGTTGTTGGGCAGATATTGTGTCCCTCAGAAATGAAGTGGGCCAAGTAATACACCAATACGAATGGCAGCATCGAAAAATCTTGACTATTCAAGAAGTCTCCACATTTTTAGCATCAACTTTGTATTCAAGGAGGAGTTTACCATTCTTTGCCTCTTGTTTACTGTGTGGCTTAGATAGTGAAGGTTAGCTTATTCGTTATGATCGTCCCGTGCTTGACAATTGTTTCAAATGAACAGGCCACGGTATTATCTATAATTTCGACCCACTCGGTTCCAAGGAGATTATAAGAGCGGGGTGCAAAGGGAAAGGTGAACATTTGATTCAATCATTTTTGGATGAATTAACTGAAATGGAACAAAATGATGCCATGTGGGAGCTAACATCAGAAGTTATATCTTCGAGCGAAGATTATTACTGCAAATTAACGATTCATGATGCAATTGCTCTAGCAGAAAATGCCTTCAAGGCGGCAGCGGAAAGGGAAATCAGCATTGGAGATGGGTTAGAAATTATCATTTTGAGGAACAAGAATGATGCGGGATGCAAAAATAAAGTTTGTATAGAGCGAATTATATTGCCACTTCCGCAGCACTAAATTGCAAACAGTGGCTCTTCAGCCTCGTTTACTAATAATTGCAAAGGATAGAGCTATGTGGTTGATGCTGTGAACGATCCGAATAAATTTGTGAATGAAGAAAATGTGTCCTGTGATTCCTCTTTCCTGCGACTCTCAATCACACCTCGTTCTTCTTCAGTGAAACGGAACAGTGCTATTAAGGCAGCCTCAATATGTGATTTGACTTCCGGCTCAGAACACACAAGGTATTGGAAAACCATTTGTCGAACATATTGAACTTTCGATTCTACCATTCCTTTTCCGGCAACATAACCATCCGCTGCAGATTTATCTCCTATATGTGGGGATCGCTGATAATGTCGTGGTAGAACCAATTTTGAGTCATCCATATCGTTGGTATCAATCGCATAATACTCCAACACTCTGCTGAGTTCATCAATAAAGCCAATTTCTGACCGCTTAGAAATGCTGTCAGGATATTTCGCAGTTTTCTGTCGAAATTCTAGAATGAGTTCATGCAGACGTCTTCGCAAGCTCTATTGTGACATCGTCGGAGATTATAAAAAATAATTTAATAATTCTGCTGTTTGCCCACCTTGTAATCCTCCTCCACATCCAAGAAAAGTTGCTCCGCCGATAATCCACTAGAGCTTATTTCATCCGAAAATTGCAATAACAGATTTAACCTCCTTAGCAAATCTTCTTTTTCCTTGACTGACATTTCATAGCGCTGCCTCCATTGAGCCGCCACCTGAGATTCTGCACCTTTAGTTTTGAGACATTCTAATTCTTTCGCAAGCTTTTCATATGAATGTTTCCACCTTGACTCTTGTTCTATAAGTTGAGACCGTAAGCGTGCAATTTCATTTACAGGACCAGAATTCTCATCCGAATTCATTGCACCAAGAGAGAGCGCACGCTCAAGTGAAACCGATAAAGCATTATTTCCGGTAATTTGACCTTGGAAATTGCTAATGCCATTCATAGAACTGGATATCCCTGGAACTGTCTTTATCTCAGCGCTTTTCTGCTTCAAATTTATCTCCATTCTGACCTTATACCTGTGAAATTATGCAATGATTGAGCTTAACGAAATTTTGTAGGCGGTGGACAGATTTATACCTTCGGAATTCTTCCATCACTTTATCTGTTTTTCTTTTCGTATCCTCGATCTATGGATGAAAAAGTACTGAGCATGAATACAAATAATTTCAATTGGTAAATGTAAACTTACCAATCTGATTGACTCATCGGCAGACAAACACTTTTGTGGACACAAAAGTGGTACACCAGGGATACTTTTTATAAAGTCTTGAAGCGCTTGATCATTAGTAAATGATTTCCATTCATCTGGTGAAGATTCATATTCAATTAGCACCCAAATGATGTTGACAACATCCACTCTGCATAGAATCCTTCGCGGATATTGGTATCCTTCGTCGTCTTTACTGATTTTACTAGTAGATCGTTTGGACTTTTCTTCTTCCAAAGCAGCTACAAGTTGTGAAATTTGTTGATCCTTTGACGCAAGTTGTGCTTGATTTGCTTCAAGACTACTTCGCGCCATGCTAAGTAACCGCTTGTACTTTCCGACTACATCTTCTGATGATCCTTGAATCATTGCTGATGATGATGAGTTTGTCACGGAAAGATCCTCGTTCATATTAAAAAATGTACAGCCTTTACTCAAAACCTTTTGAATTGAAAATATTGCAGCGTAGCGCGTACGGAATATGATGGGTATGGGATAGGATAGTACCAACTAGTTACCATCGCACCATCGCATCTCGCATCTGACTATTATAATAATACGCATGCTACGTCTACACATATCCAATATGGCATACAAATTTTCCCAAAAGCTTTCAAGAGAAGGCAGCAGCACCCAGATACACACTGCTGGTTGTTGCTGCTGTTGCTGCAGCGCAGCAGCACGCCGCACGAGCAGCAGAGAAGATTCGGGATTTGGGATTATTTTTATGGCGGCTGCTGTGACTTAATCCCAAATCTTAATTACTGAAGTAATTATTACAACTGAGGGGCCTTACCAACGGCCAGATCAGTGATTCTTGTGCTATCAAATGAAAATTCATGAAGCCGCAGGAAAGTGGGGTTTGAGATCTTCAGTGGTTGAAAATTTAGTCCGGAAAGACATAAAGCAATTCTTCGCCGTACAACAAGAAGTCATACCATTATTATTGAGACAAAATTCGTCGCCTTGTATCATCCCACAGGATATTTGTGTCTCTGCCCCGACTGGTAGTGGTAAAACTCTTTCGTATGCGATACCTATAGTCAATACTCTACTGGCGGAAAGTGTGGTCAGACTTAGAGCCTTGGTTTTGCTACCTAGTCGGGAGCTGGCTTATCAGGTTCACTCAGTCTTTCAGGATTTGACAACAGGAACTAATTTGACTGCTTTCTTGACTACTGGTTCCAAGAGCTTTGAAGAGG
>JACCEA011949055.1_pt1 | contig 26979 bp, 32 predicted proteins | sample 7449851 | NCBI WGS metagenome assembly JACCEA01 (sample SAMN15323453, study PRJNA562643) | freshwater metagenome | isolation source: river surface water | place: USA:Blue River Watershed | collected 2017-08-18
ATATGCCGCTGTATTGACCAGGTCAAATTTGACCTAATAAGTCGCAAAAAGAAAGAGAGGTTTCCAATTAATATTGTTAAGTAAACTTCGCGAAACCACAATATACCTCTTCCATTAACGCCAATGAATGTTGAAATTGCTCATCCGTTTCCCCCGGAAAACCAACAATTGCATCAGCAATGATGGAAGCGTCAGGTATGGTATCACGAATATTGTTGATGATACTAATAAACCTCTCTCTTGAGTAGCCCCTTCTCATCATTTTCAAGATATGATTGTCTCCACTTTGGAAAGGGACATAGAAACACTGCATGATATTAGCATGTTTTGCAACTGCTCCAATCACATTCTTTGACATATATCTGACGAAAAGAGATAGAAGTATATGACCATAATAACGTTGTTGAAGGAACCTTACTTTGGATGACTCGTTAAAAATCGAAGCCGTTTTAGATTCTTGACTAGAGCTACATGCTCAAGTAGATCGGCAAACTTTTGTTTAGGTGTCATATCTCTGATAAAAGATTGATGATATGAGCACCATTCACAGTAAGTATTTTGATATTCACCTCCCCCACGCATCGATATTCTGTCCAAGAAGAGTTATCTCTTGATATCCCTCCTTCACTAATGCTTCAATTTCCTTCACAATAGCCTCTTTGGTTCGGCTTTGCTCGATCCCTCTTGTCGCTGGAACTACACAGTAGGTGCAATGTTCATTGCAGCCATAAATGACGTTGACATATGCTGCGATGTCACTTCTGCGAAGAGCTACTAACTTATCCTCTGTCTGATAAGCGGGATCTGTTGCAACTAATTGATGCCCGTCTAGTACTGATTCAAGTAAATCAACTATACGATTCGAATATTGCGGCCCCATCACCAAGTCGATCTCTGGGAATCGCTTGATAAGGTTTTCTCCTTCTTGTTGAGCCACGCAGCCCGCTACAACAATAGTGACATCCTCTCCACTTTTTTTGCGATTAAAGTGGGGGACCAAATGTGCATAAACTTTCTGTTCAGCATGGTCTCTGATTGAACACGTATTGACAATTACAAGATTAGCATTCGAAGATTGAATGGTGTGAGCATAACCTATTGCTGCTAGCTGAGCTTCCATCCGCTCTGAATCTGCCACATTCATTTGGCAGCCCATTGTATCAATAGTGTATGTTTTCCTTTCATTTCTACTCTTTTTGTGAAAGCAATCTTTCTTCCGATGAAGGTCTTTCACATTTAATTTCATGAAGATATCCATGAGCTGTAAAACATGCCAATTAGTCCTATTAGCTGTAGACCCACTCCTAACAATACTAACGTCTCCTTTGGCCATGTGACAACATTCGTTTAGAAGTTCAATCGGACAAAACGACAATGGATTTGCTAGACTCACCCAACCTGAATCTCCTCCCTTCGAACTTGTCCACTTACAGGTAGATAGAGTTTGAGCCATGTATTCAAAGTCCAACTCGCCGCATTCCCACATTTTCTTGCATTCTTTTGCTAATTCTTCACTTTCGAGTTGGATGTGCCTAAATCTTATCTCTTCTATATTGGATGATGGTATCACGTCTTTCATTTTAAACGGTACATTTTTCAAATTGGGAACGATGGGGGATCTTTCGTTGGAAAAAGTTGGATGATAAGCAAAACTAGAAAATCGGCGTCGCATGATAGAATGAATATTGAACCACTTCCATGAGAGGCTTTGTGAAGTGAAATATAGCATTAACGCAACTTGTAGGAAGTGGAACACGTTGCTATTTGGAATCATCTTATCTAGTGATCATACTATGTTCACCCGCACAGTTGGAAAGCATACGCATCCACAGATTTGAAAAATAAGCCGCACATTGAGAGAAATCGATTGTACTTCTATTTTGGATTATTTTTGTAGCAATTTTTTTATAATTAAATGAATGAATGCCAATGGGGCGGCGTATATTCATCAGCATAATAATATCTAGATATCCAATAGGTATATGATGCTTGCCTACACAGCGCCTGCTGCTGAGCGCCAACACAACAAGAAGAGCCAGCCACCCACACAGCAGCAGAGCCAGCCACCCACACAGCAGCAGGCCCAGCAGCAGCCAGCAGAGCCGAAATTCTTGCGCGCGCCGCCGCTGCTGGCCCCCTTTCCATGAAAGGCGCATACATGTGGGTTGAATACCAAATATATTGGGTTGAATGGCGAAGTATTGTACACTATCTAATATCTAGAAGAGCCACAACATGTCAGAGATTCGTTCACCTGCCTCCTACAACGTTCCTTTGACAGCGGGATCACCGGTGGGTAATCAAAGACCACCTGCTGATTCTAATCTACTTGGCCGATGGAAATTGATTCGCGACGGATCCGACTTCTTTCCTGGGCTCGATGCACTTTCTGATTCTCCACTTGTACTGAAACTCTTGGGAAATGTTGAAGTCGAGTTTTACAAAATTGAAAAAAGGAAAGTGATGGATTGTGAAGAAATTCAATTGACTTACGTCACCAAAAATTTTTCTTTGAACCGTTCCTACCAAGTGGGAATCTTGAACTTCGAAAATATCAATAACAACGACATTACTTTGGGGATAATTCAAAATTGCGATGAAGAATTTCATGAATTTTCACTGGTGAGATTGGGCCCCAAAACAGGACAAAACAGGTGCTAAATTTTTCATAACATACGAACCGTGACAATTACTTGCTTTTATCTGTAGTCGAGAGACCTATAAACTGGATAGTAAATCAGATATTATCAAGCTATGCGTTGAGGTAACAACTGCTGATGGAACGCGATTGAGTTTAGTAAAGTACTTGGCAAGGTTTGATCAACCAGCTGACAGGGTACCTCAGCACTACCCTGAAAATAGTAGCCACCACCATCATCAACATCCTAATATCGCAGGAAATATTCCTTTTATTCAATCTCCTAATACTATGGGATGGAAATTATTTGAGTTTTGGCCGTCAAATTTGCTATCCAGTGCTAAAATCAAAATAGTGCGAGCCATCAAGATCAGAACCCAGAACGCCGCGACTCGTGAAGGCGTAAAGGTTTTGGAAACATTGTGGGAAAGTCCCACAAGAGGTCAACCTGTGGAGGTAGATTACAGAAATATTTCACGATCTCTCGGTGGAAAAAGTTCGGAAGGCGAAGAAGTTATTGAATTTATCATACAGGTTATCAATTTCTCTGGGTTAACCCATTTTTCCTCATTCGTCTATCGCACAGGTGAAACTTGGAGATTCTCAATGGTTAATTGCTCACAGATATCGAGAATTCGATGCATTAAGAAAGTTTTTATTGGGTCAAAATCCGTTTACTTCTCAGTTCCAGCAGATTGACGGAAAATTTCCAGGCAAAAGCGTTGTAATGCGACGTAATGTTTTAGAAAGGAGAGTTGAGGGTTTGGAGGCATATCTATCATTCTATCTTGACAATGCGCGATATTGTCGACAAAATTCTATTGATGCTTTGTGTTCATTTTTGCAGGTATTATATCTTTTTCATAATTTTTCGCAGCCTTATATGAAATTTAGTTACCGGAACACATGCACGCCGTTGCAACGAAAGTCGCAGAGGCAGAGGCTGCTCAAGCTGCTGCCATGGCAGCAGCCCATGCTAGAGCTCAGGCATTAGCTCCTTCTACTTCCTCCACGTCAACAGTCTCTACCCCAACGAAATCTCTGCATGTGAACCCTACCGATCAGGCACCTGCTACACCGCCAGCTCCTTTGGTTCCGCAAAAATCACGTGTTCTTCAATTCTTCAATCGTTCTAATGATGAAAAAAATGGGGAAAAAACAGAGAAAGCGGATAAAGTCCATTTGCCACCAGCAGCTCCGTCTGAAGGACCGTCAACTCTCGACTCTGCCCCACCTATAACCGCAACAACTGTTGGTCCTTCAAAAAGTGTGCATCCAGCCGCAATACTTTCCTCCAGCAATCCTGGAATGGTTGATGATCAACAACGAATAAATATGCAGCAGCCATCAAGTATTCCAGTACTATCTACCCACGCATCTGCTGTCTCAGTACAGACTCAACCACCACGGTTGGAAGGTCCAACTTCGAGCTCCGTTAAAGAAAACCATCCGGGACCTTCACCGGTGCTGGAAAGGCAACTCCTTTCGCCACCTGCCCTTACTCAATCAAATAAATTATCGAGCGCTCAGCAACGCCTTTACAACTACATCGGTGACTCTGGCATAACCATCATCAAACACGGTCAGTGCTTAAATATTATTTTCTTTGCATCTCACCAATCTTGTTATCATCAAGGGCGCCAAGGAGCACCAAAGCATAGAATGCTAACGTGTGATGACGATGTTTCGGAACTGATCGTACAAGCTTCTGATAGTCACTATAAAAAATGCGTACTCTCGGAAGTTGAGGCGATCCGATTAGGAACGGATGTTGATCCAGCAACTCCTAAGGAAGTGATTGAAAGATTTCGTGCAGAGAACAATGGATCTAACCCTACCCCAGCGAGGACAATGAATAGAAGAGCAAGTTCAAGAATGTCTATCTTAGGTGGAGTTGGTATAGATACTGATGGAATTTTATATGGAACAGCGATATTGCGCAGAACTTGCAAAAAAGATGACATGAGTATGTGTATATCATTGATCCTTCCTAACAGGTTAGTATTCCATTTCGTTTCCGGCATTTTGTGGTCTTATTGGTTTTTGCCCAGAACATTTGATATTCAATGCATTAAGGTTGAAGATTTGCAGGTGCTTTATAGCTGTTTAACAGAGATTTGCGCAGAGAACCGAAGTTAACTGGAAATGGTAAAGATCCCGTCAGCGACATTTAATCGTGAATTTGACGGTATGTCCAATTTTTACCATATAATCCAGACTTTGGGCCTTTGGCTTATTTATCGAAATTGATTTTTCTTTTTTGTTTCCTCGATAAGAGTTTATGGTGTGCCATACGAGTATTTCATCACATTCAACCAATTTAATGGAATTATTTTTAATATAAATTGTTCAGTGGAAGCAAAATTGGTCAATCTATGTATTATTCTCACATCCTCTTCTCTACAAATTAGAAGTATATCAAAATGCTTTTCTTGTTACTTTCGATAAGAACGTGAATTGCTGTTACTGCCACTTTGCCCGTTGAAAGGCGACATGGATGATGAAGAGGAGACAGAAGAATGGTAATAGTCGGGTGACCGTTGGCGGGTTCTACTATTGGATTTCCCTTCATCACGATAAGGCTCCACATCTTGATCTTCAAAATCACTCTCATATTCTTCATCCTCGTCAATTCCTTTGTGTTGAGCATGAGGTCGATTATTGCTCCCTCCGATTTTGGGACCAGGATTAAAAGAGAGAAGATTGCTGTTGCTGCTTCCGGATAAGCTGCCACTTGCATTGAAAGGGTTATGTGCTCTCAGCTGAATCATTTCATCGTGTGTCATACTCATGGACATACTCATTTCATGAATGGATTCTTTGATAACAGCTGCTGACAATGTTCGGGGTGGCTTCTGAGCATTCCCTACGTAAGAACGTGGTCCTCCGATATCTGAACTACCACGTTCTGCATAGGCGATGCTGTGTGCATCGGAGCGTCCTTGCTTTGATTTATCCAATCTTCGCAACCAGGTGGCTAAAATCTTCAATAAAACAATTAACTAGTGATCCAATCTAATACTAGAGTGTGCACGACACAATCATACCTGTTGAGCATCTTCTAACGAGGTAATACGAAGTTCTGAAAACCAAGCATGGCGAGTAAGTTCCAAGCACGGCCAACGATCTTGAGGATCTCGTTTCAACATACAATCTATGAAATTGAAAAAATGTCGACTAGTTCCTTTCAAGTATTTCCTCAAATCGAAGTGTTGCAAATAGGTTGATAGTTCAATGGGACTTCGTACTTTAAATGGATATTCCTTATTCCACAGCTCAAGAAGAGTCATACCCACTGACCAAATATCTCCACTAGCATCGTAGCGTTCAGCTAGCAATCTCTCGGGAGACATGTACCGGAAAGATCCTATTGCGGTATTGGAAAATCCCGCAGTATTTTCTAATTCTTTTGAAATACCGAAATCAGACAATTTAACTTGGCCCTCCGAATTCTGAAATCCAATAATATAAATAGATATTCCAGACAATAGTGGTGTTCAGATGGAAATTACCATGAGAGCATTGCCCGGTTTAATATCACGGTGAATTTGACGTTCATAATGGAGAAATCCCAAACCCCAAATCATTTGGAACGCAATGGCACCCATGACATTTTCTTCCAACGGATAATCCGTTTCGCATAAGAACTCTAAACTTCCTCTGTCCATGAACTCTAAGATTACTCCAATGGATCCTTCATCATGGAATGCTCCTTTCAGACCGATTAATGCGTCGCATTGAAAACTGGTCAGAAGTAGAATTTCGTTATACAACTGCTGAGCCTGTTTCTCATCATACACATTAAACATCTTCACTGCATATCTCTCTCCAGTCCTTTTGTGAGTTGCTATCTTAACCGTTGAACAAGCACCTTGTCCGATTTTACTTCCAAAAACTAAATCTGTAATTGAAACTTCCAACTGTATAAAGATGGGCATAAATTGAGATTTCTCAGTTCGCGAATTACTAGAAAACCTACTGGAACATCTTCACCAAATAGCCTCTGAAATGATACAAGTAAGTCAAAACTCTAATTTGTTCACTATCGGCCTACCATATGATCTCCACCGACCGACAAACCTCCTTGGCGAAATGTCGACCCAAGGACGTCATCGTCCTTGCTCATACTTACATCCAATGAAAGACCTTTGCTCATCTCAATATCCTTAATTGTAGAAGTTGTAATAATAAAATCCAACCAGCAAGCAAAAGCAAGCAAAAGCAATCTGGAATCACGCGCGCACGGCGGGTAAAACAACCCCTAGAGGCTAGATTTGGAAGTACAGGGTACAGGGCACACTCCATATTGGGTGCTTTCCCATTTCGGAAAGTTCGGAAGTTTTGCTATTGCAATCCCAATTCAATCGTAGTACATGCGGATCTGCTTGTATTATACTTTATTATATATTGCATTTGTAATGCCCTCAGGCACATGCTGGGCCGGAACAACAACAACAACAACAAAAATAATAAACAGAAAATCAACATCTTTCTAACTGGCGTATATATACGGATTCCAGATTGTTTTTATTTCAACACTATTGTTGATTCTGGGTTGTTGCGACATCATCCCCAAGAATTTTCATCAAGATGATGAATACTCTGCTCGAACCCAGGAGCATGAATGGTGATGCAAAGATTTGTGATGTTCCCCCAAAATTCAGAAGACGAGTGGGACTTGCTAGTAAAGGAAATTTGCGTGCGAAAAATGAACCATTATGCCAGAGCCAAGAAAATGATGTTGCAGAGCTAAAGACTGATGATTCCGATGATGACAAAGGTATTAATAAAAGAACTCTCGAGGATTTGAAGGTAATCCATACAATGAAAATCCAGAGAGAGGGAATATCAACCGATGTACTGAATCATGTTGAGCATAAAGGTAAAAGAGCTGGTAGTACGAACGTTAACTCTTCAAATTCTTCCTTCGCCGCTCAGTTTGACTCAAGAATGGATCACGGCTTACAAACCACGGTACCTCATGAGAAAATCATGGATGAGTTCATAAACGAAAAGCTCGGTTTATCTCAATACTCGTAAGATTCCTAGTAAATTCTCGTCGTCAACATGGTCTTATTAGCATCTCTGTTACAATAGGGATGTCGCGAAAGTAAACTCTAATAGATCTGAGCTACATAACGTGCCAGATGAATTAAAGTTTACATGCGTAGATTCAATTTCTAAAAAAGTCAAGCTCGATGATGAAGGAGTTGTCTCATCGTGGAGCACGGGTATCGCAGAAATCCAGCTACCTTTGTCATATAAGCTTCAAAATATCCAGGAAACAAAACAAGCTGCAAATAGTGGATTGAGATATTACAACTCCTTGAATGGCAAATCCGGAGGTTTCCAACGATTTCAAATAAATGATTCGAACTTATTTACATCAGCCACAGCTGATACTCATTCCCAGGAATTCGATAATACCATCAATCGTAAGCCCCTTAGAAGCACTGATGATTTGGCGGTACAAAGATTCAAGGTATGCATTACTCATAACAAATAAAATAATTTCACTTTTTTAATTTCGGATATCACACCAACAGAAACAACTCTCGAACAATAGGAGATAACGCTTAACAACGGAATATCGATTGTGGTATTATCGATTTGATCTTCTAATATTGAAAAGAAGATTAAAATCCTTTTAATTGCAAGTGCTAAATGAATTACTTTCATAGCTGATGATCCTATTTATTCATGAAGGGAGTCTTCAGACATTAGAGTACCTTCATCAAGGACATTGGCCATGTTAACTTTGCGTAGCTCATTCTGAAACTGTTCTAAATAATGAAAAAAGTCGTTATCTTGAGTTTTTTCAGTACTTTTGGCCAAGATTCCATCAGGGACCTCGTAAGATGGCCTATCATCTGAAAGCTCTAGCGAGAGGCCCGTATTCGATGACAAAACCGCTGCACTCTCTGAATATTGATTAAATTTAGCGCTTGTTGATTGAAAATCATTCTTTGAAACCGGCATGATATCATATGCTTCATTTAATTCCAAATTATTGACTGGCGATGTCCCCATTCTCTCAACTATTTGAAATTTCTCCTCATTATTTACCCGAACCTTTCCAACAAGTAAGGTCGATTGCTTATTTTCCAGTAATTGAAATGCCCCGGCAGCTCCATCTCCCCCGTATTTCGATGGAGGCATATCCTGGACAAGATCCTCTTCATTGTAAGGAGCCCTGGCATGAGTAAATGATGGTTCTACTTTGGTCGTTCTCACATATTGATCAATTGCATCACCCGACTCACAGTATCTCTCAATGACACTGGAATTATCTTTGAAATGGATATTCGGTCGAGATTCGTGCAATAGTGATGGACTATGGGAGCGTTGAGGTGTAATTGTTCGATTTGATGACAAATTATTTCCTCTATTATTATTCCCAATGTAGTTGAATTCTCGAATAGCTTCATGCTTTGGATTGAAGTGCCTACCATTGGAATTGAAAATTCTACTACTGTTCTCATCCAGCAGTCGGTTTAACTCCACCCGGTGGGTGTAATGCATTCTTTGGACCATCAATTCATGCTTCACACGCTCTTCATGTAGCTGCTGTTCTAACAGCTGGATTCTTTCATGCTGCTCTCGAATAAGCAAATTTAGGTTTGTCATCTCTCGGTTATCAAAATTTGTCACATGTTTTACAAAATTTGACAAATGTCCAGAGGAAGAATTTATTACACTCTCTAGAGACTGACCAATGTGCTGATTCTCTTTCGGTGAATCTTGCAACCGCTCATACATATGTCTCCAGAATGTTGTTTCATGTGGACCCAATAAATCTTTTGAAGGGCCTTTAATACGGAAAGGATATGGGGGCAAAGGTCCTTCAGGGGGCAACACATTGAATGGCTCGGAAAGGTTTCTGGTTACTACCATATTTAGAAGTAGTCGAGCGAACGCATTGCGGTGCTTCCTCCAAGTCGGATTATTCCCGGTTCCAGCAAGCTTTTCCACCCACTTTTCTACCCTTATCCTCAAAATTTTTGGGAGATGTACATACGCCAGCTCGATCTCTCGCAAGCATTTGAGAAAAGTGGATTCCATTTGATCCCATTCGTTGATTGGTTTGCTTCTCACCGACATATGAACTTTATTAATACTATTGGTTTAATAATTGATAATAATAGACAATACTTCAATATATGGTATATACTATATGGAAGACTGAAAACTTCGTTGTGACAGTCGTGACAGTGACTGACAGGGTTGCAGCAGCAGTACATTTCTAGTTTCCGTTAATTTCGAAATTGTTGCCCCATCCGCCAGCAGAGGCAGCAGAGCAGCAGCGCAGCAGGCAAAAACTTGGATGCTTCCCAGTTACACGTTAGATACTAGTTCGATTACATACATTCTACTCCATCCAACATCCGTGTCTGGATTCTGGATTGATTGCACAAATTCCCGATTCCATTAATTCTATTTATTGTATTCTGGTGTTCTGGATCTGGTGGTGTGTAAGTACATAATAATATGGGAATGATAGGTGTTTGAATCACATTATTTGGAACCCGAAAGTCATTTTGCCGAAGTCATTTTGCCTAAGTAGTGATGAGCTTTAATTCTTGAATGGGACTGTTGCCACCCTTCCTACATATGAACCAAATTATTTTCGTGAGATTTCAGAATGGAGGAGGAGCTTAACGTCAATTCCATCTTCAGACTTGAAGAGGAGGATGTAATAATAAAAAATCGACCCGAAGTTTCAGAACGAAACCTTTCTCGGCCAGAAATATTGAGGGAGCCGATTGGCGAGACTCAGTGTATGCGCGTTCCGGTTTTGGATTTTAGTGATTGTGTTCGTTCAGAGATCGATCATATTAAACAGCAAGCACAAGCAGCAGTTGTGAAAATGTCTTCAGCGCGTTCGAATTTATCTTCTAAAATGGAAGCTGAAAGTCGTGGAGGAGATTCAGCACATTCTTCTGTCTGCTCTGCAGAAAGCCATACCAGTCGGATTCTTTTCGAAAGTACCCACGATGGCGCAAGGCGGAATCTCGTCAAGCATCTCCGAAATGGAATTTGCGTCTTTTTGTACAGTAAGTTGCATCGTCAATATGTCAGGACGCGCAGTAACTTTTTTCAGGCCAGAATGGTAAACCTAGACGAGAGATTTTGAACTGTGACTCCACAGGATCAATATTGATTTGGCTTCCTGAATTTGACCCTTCGGATCTAAAGGATGATGACATCCTTGAACCCCGAAATGTTTTGATAAAAGACATTTTAGATATTCAATTGGGTAGAGATATTGATCCACACACTCCGACTCATGTTTTGCTATCAGCAGCGGCCAACAATGAAATCCGTCAAGAAGATGTTATGAAAGCTTTAGAGAAAAAGCAGAAGGATGAGGCTTTAATAATGCGACATAATTCAGAAAAACATAATTCGACAAATGTCTTTGACTCTTGGTTTTCTCCCAAACAAAAGTATCAAGTGTTGTATGGAACAGAAGAGTTGAGAGAACTTTGTACAGAAGATCAACTCGAACTCTCCCTTGCTATATTTTTAGCTGACAGGTTCTCGATTTTTCTTGCTCCCACATCTTATATATGACCATACCGCGTCTCATTTGAATTAGGACATTGAATTTGCTTTGCCAGTCCCGAAAAGATTTTGATGGTTTGGTGAAGAATTTGAAAATATTACTGGAACCGCCTGATTTGTGTCATGGGACAGACAAAATGAAATCCAAGTGCGAACGAGTCTTTTCTGAAGGTGATGGTCAGATGGGATATTGTTCTTCTGTTGCTGCTCGCAAGTATGGGTCTTTCCGAAAGTCATTCGCCGAGTTTTACGACTCTATTGACACGACTCTGATCGAATCTATTCTTGAAGAACAAGATCGAATTTATGGTGTTAATATGTATACTTCTCTCAGACCGGGAGATGAAATTGTCGTACAAAATTATCTTCTTCGTGGATTTTCCTTGGAAAATGCTCTGCGAAGATTATTTTTAAAAAGATATGAACCACATAGTAGAATTTCAAACACAGAAGAAGTAAGAATGATTATATATATTAATCTTTCATAACTTGAGTTTGGTGATAGTCCAGGACAGCGCGCAAATCTTCGTTCTCCGTGGTAGATCATATTTTTGTGAAATCATCTATTCGCGATTTGAAAGCAAACGATGTTCTAATTTTGGGGACATTATTGCGGCAACAAGAAGAAGATTACGGGACCAACATGTTTAATTCTATTGGTATGGATGACGAAGAGACATTTTTAGCATCAATCTCAGCTGGTATTCCCCAAGAACAAGTTGCTTTAGAGTTATTCAACAATAAGGTCTCCCGCGGTTCCATCAAATTGCAAAGAGTTCAAGATGGATTTATGAGTACCAATGTGAATTATGTGATTCCACTGTCATATGGGTCGTCTACTGCCCAATTGCCGTACTCGAATTCTAATATGGCAAATTACATTTCCTACTCCTCTTCTGAGAGCTCTCCATATGTAGTTCCCAATAATTCACTGGCATCTGGAATTCCAGCTTATCATCAATATTATGGTCCAACGCCAAATGTGCAACTCCCCATGCATATTCCATATGGTCAGCAAGTTCATCCAGAAACTTCATTTTATGTACCCCACCAATTTAATTCTCCTACACCCACGCCTCAGGTGAGTTTCGATTCTTTGCAATTCTTTCGCGGGTTCTTTAATAATTGTATTCCTTACTTCAGTTGATGGGTCATACTGCGGGAAACACTTCAACATTCCTTCCTAGACCCCCTGCGCCGAGTTATGCACCTAAACCAGCACCGACCATACCGAGTGTTAAAGCTGTATCTGTTCAGGCACTATCTGATAATGTTACAAGTACGTCAACCCAGCCCAGGGCACTTTCCAGGACTTCTTCAGCGTTTGGCTGGTTTTTTTCCGGAGGGGGCAATGAGAATGTTGATCCTCGATGCAAAACTGCAGATATTAAGCGTATAACTGAAATGGGCTTCAGTCACGACCAGGCCGTTTCAGCTTTGATGGTTAATGATTTCAATTTGGCGAGAGCGATTGACTCTCTGACGTCAACTTTTTAATTCCTTGTGAATCATGACGTTGATGCTAAACTTGAATTTGCACTTATTTGATGCATTATCTGGAAAATATAGGTGGTGCATACAGGAAATACCAAAACAGAGATAGAACATATTCTAATATTACATCTTGAGCTAGCTTATGGAACCTTTAATATGCCAATATTTGTGGTTTCATCGACTTGGATTGAGCTTTGTGGCGTTAGTAGTATGGACTCGTTGGGAGACCCATCATATTTTGATTTATGGTGCTCCTACTTTGAGTTTTAGTGTAGAATCATTTGCAAGTTTAGGTGATATGTTAAATCGTGGGTGCTGCGCAGTGACTGGACTGGATCTTATTTATGGGTAATCGATTCCAACTATTCTAGTACAATCCAACCATTCAAAAAATACTATAGAACATCTACATAGATTTAACAGTGGCCGTGATCGAGATTGATGAGTTTCAAGGTTGGAGATGTCCAAAGCAGTTGTAGTGGGAAGATTTCTACAATTTGTCGGGTTAGATTGCTGTCAGCCGACAAAAAAGGAGTGGTTGAAGCCATGGGGGGATGCAAGGATGGTACAATGGTCCCTGAATATATTTTTTTCAAGAACGTGACCCTAATAATCTCTCATGGGGATGACGCGAAATTCTTATTAGAGTGAACAACCAGATCGACGGTGAAAGTGTTTATTTTGCACATTTCCACTCTTCATTGTACTGGTGGTGCTTCTTATGAATACATCCCAACACTAATTTGGTTTTAAATCGAAATGAACAGGTCAAAGTTGAACCTATCGGAACATCTTTCTCGTGGTAATAATGGTGATGCTTGGATGGAACCTGCCACAAGGCTACCAAAGAAGGCAAAGATATTTCAATATTTTAAATGCGATGGCTGATGAAATAATTTTATAACGAATTTGTTGACAAAGATTTAATTGCAGATAGCGTTGTCGCTTTAGCAAAAAGAGATGATGTTATGGTGTATCATTGGCAAGTTATACGAACTATTTATAGAAGCACCATTTTGCGTGCAAACTTAATCTTAGTGACATAGCATTCCATGATTAAAATTTAAAATATGGATGGGTTGCAAAAGGTGTTGAAAATATAAGACATCATATTTTTTAAAAATTATTCGGTATTCAAAATTCGAAATTATGCCAATTCCAAATTAATTATTAACTGGTTCAATATCGTCAATCATTCAATCATGCTTTCTGTTCTTGCACATAATCAAAACTTATTGTAGTTCACTGCTCACTCATATATTTGTCCAACCTCTGGTGAAACTTATTACCCAGAATCTATTCTCACTACATTCAACAAAATTCCTCTTATCTTATTTATATTGTAAAGAAATGCAAACAAAAATGAATTCATCATTATTCCGAAGAAGTTTCTGTGATGCAAAAGAGTGAATCAACCGGTATTTTTGCCACAAAACTCTCCAAGTTGATGCTCTCTCTTACGTATCGAAGCTTTTTCCATAAACTAACAGACACATGTTCCCTGTTTTGAAAGTTATATATATCATTACATGAAGAGCCTTCAAAAGACACACACATTCATCAAATGCACTGACAAGGCTGATTCCTCTGGTAAGATCGAAATGTGTACCCCGCCTGTTGTTTCAACATTTGGATCGATATATATATATATATCATTTGAAGAAATAAGACATGGTGATTCGAATCACCTGATTCATAAATGTTCGTCTTGTATTTTGGTGGGGACATCCCCACTCCATAGAAAGGGTAATCTTCGAATGATTGGAGATGATCCACTTGATTGGTTGGATGGGTAATTGTTTACTTTTTATAGTGTGAAAAGATAGAGAAGCCTTCAATCCAACACGACAGACCACCATTGTATCTATCGTAGCACGAAAGTTCATGGATTATGACATTTATTTTTATATTGAAACAATATATGTACACAGTATCGTTTCATTATTGCAACTTTGTAATTTGGTCTATTGAATCTATTTTGTAATTTATTTGCTGAAGTCATTTTCATAATAAAAATTCAACAACAATACCAAATAGAAGTATTAGATATTGAACTTTTCAATGTCATCAATCAACCAAACTCTTTTTACAAACTCATAACATCTCTCCAACTGCTGAAAACCATTGACGATTGAGGCCATCGTAATTTGCGTCATCAGTTTGAACTGCTTGTGTGAACTAATTAAATATTATAAGATAGGGTGGGTGGTGCCGCGAGTTTTTTTCGACGAAATATGATATTAATATTGTAGGCCTAATTAAAACTTATTTCATGCTTCTTGTTAGTTCCACAGCACATAGTATTATAATATAAGTGTAGTTGACAGTAGTGTACAATACTTCTACTTAGTGTTATTTTCCTTCACCGCCGTTCGTCGAAAGTTGAGAAGGACAACGCTGATAAGCTCATTGACAATCTTGAACGTTTCTTCTTCTGGCTTTCACATCGTGCGTGTTGATTCATCACGGGGTGAAAGCCAGAAGAAGAAACGTCACTCTTGTTGACACTTGTATTTATATTGTGGAATATTCCCAATGTACTGTGTTCTTCAACGTCTTCTCCGATTGGGAATAATTTAGTACAATCTATCACTATTCACAGAATCTACATCAAACTGCACAAGACAATTTCAGTTTCAAGTAGGTTGATATATATACAAGGAAAGACTCTCCATCGCATCATGGACTCTTCATATCGAACCCTTTTTTCCTTGATTTCGTGGCAGCAGTGCTTATTGGTCCAGCATGAGATTTATGTTGAAGTTGGATGGGGAACAGTACCACTGCAGCAGTACTGATATATATGTTGTTTAGTTTTTCCAATCGCCCGAATCGAATTGTTGATGGCTTCACATAATTCACATAGATAGTCATATACCATCCGTTAGAATCAATTTTATCGTAATTCGATGTCATAGATTCATATACTCAACATAAACTTCAAAGGCCATATATATACAGTTCTATTGGGTAGCTTCAATTATATATCGTGAGGAGGAAGTGGATATTCCCAGTTTCCATGTATATATCTATCTAGCAAATAAATCTAGAAGAAGTTGAAGACACATAAGAGAGGCAAGTATTCCTGTTGAAGTTGTAGTTATATCTACTCCATGAAGCTTATATAGTAAATGATAGTAAATATGTGTAATATGTATGTGGTGCTACTTCGCATACCAGTATGTGCTACTACGTATTTTTCCAGTAAATTTTCTGCGTAAAACCAGTCGAAACGACTTTGGGTAAAATTCCAAAATAATTTAAATTTTGATTAAAAAACCAACCTTATATTCCATGAAAGTCGATTTCTTCCAGTGGGATAATCACCGCACGACGATCCTTATGTCCGGTACAATTCTGATGAGTCTGCAGATGTGATAATTTTATTTTTGAAAAGTTAAAGATTATTTGTTTTCTCTTCTTCTGTTGACATTTTCCTATGGATTTGAATCAGCGATATCTTCACGATACCAGTGGTGAAGGAAGCCCTTCTTCAATGCAGAATGCCCTTCGTGGTATGACGGAGTCTTCTTTTCAAAGATTCTGTCATACCACGAAGGGCAGCTTAGCCAGTAGCCAGTTAGCCAGTAGTCCTGGTATTGATGATAGCACAACACATCCCAAGCTTAGTTTGAGACGAGAAATTGAGTTACGTAAAGCGAAGCAAAAAGAGCAGGATGAAGCAAATTATACATTCAAACCGACCATTCAATCCAATCAAAAAGTTCGATCTCACGATCCCCCTGGAACTCCTCGGGAGAATCGATTTGACAAATTGTACAGCGATGCTTTGAAAAGGCATATTACAACTCATTTGCGAGAAGAAACTAGAGATCGCGATTTGACTTTCACTCCCAAGATCCATTCGCGAAGCACTTCACGTCAAAATTCGCGCCCTAGTTCCAGGGCAAAAACAAGAGAAAACTCAGTAGAAAGGCCAGCAAGGGTACCATCTGCGGAGAGAGATGGTAAACCTTTGCATGAACGCCTCAGTACTCCTCGTCGAACAAAAAAAGAATTGGAAAATAGTGACTTAACTTTCACTCCGACTATATCGAAAAGAGCTAAGGCGATTGAAACTTTAGGCAGTCAAGAAGTGGCAAAGCGATTGTATGAACACAGCAAAATGATTCAAGAGAAACTTGAGTTGAAACGAAATGAATCGGAACTGAAAACAAAAGAGACCTGTCCTTTCTCTCCTCAACTGGTCACGAAGAGAAGCTCTTCAAATCAACGAGGGGGAGGTAGTGTTGGTGTAGTAGACAGGTCCATGCGATTTGAGGAAGAAAAACAAATGCGATTAGAAGAGGCCAGGAGGCAAAAAGATGAAGAAGAGCTTGCCCAAATTACTTTGAAACCCACATTAATCGCATCCAAAAGACCAACAACACCAAGCAGTCGGTTGCCCGTGCATGAACGATTAGCGGTTCCATTGGATAAATCAGTTAGTCCCCAAGTTGCATTGGCTTATTCTGAATATACATTTCACCCTAAACTCCATACTAAACGGGCTCCATCAGTGAGTATAAAATTCTAACGCATGTTAAATGATTTAATGCGAATTTTTACTTTTTTCTACAGCCAAATCGGTATTCTGCTGATTATTGCAATATACACGAGCGCCTTTTCCAGGAAGGTCAAAACAGACAACAAGAGGTTGCACAAGAGGTAAGTTCAACTAAATGCAGAAAGGGTCCCAGTTTAGTTATTTTTTGACGATAATTTCAAATCGGACAGCGTGCGAGTTTGCGTCTAAGCATGGAGCAAAATATGACGTTCAAGCCTGCAATTAACAAAAACGTTCAGGTTAAAGACACCGCACCGGTGTTTGAGAGGCTAGCGAATCACCATAGTTCTCCTGAAAAATCTCAACGAGTTCAAGAAGAGCTTACCAAGGAATGGACATTCAGTCCTGCTCTGTCACATGGTACTCAAAAGCTCACCGCCGCAAAGTATGTTGTTTCAAAGTGCAAGTTGGTGAAATGTTGTAAGTTTTTTTATATATAGGGACGAATCGGCATCAGTTTTTCAACGCCTGATTGAAGATGAAAGGATTATCAGAGAAGAGGCAGAACGCAGAAAGAAGCTGAAAGAGGACCAAGAAGAAGAAGAGCTGCGCAAATTGACCTTTTCTCCAAATTTGCCGTCAAAATCAACGGAAATTGCCCATGCATCTCGTATCGCTGAAAATATTGATATCTACACGAGATTAAATTCTACTAGAACTCTGTCAAAAAGTACTTCCAATGTACTTCTCAATGATAATTCATCACAAAGTGGTTGTTTGGACGAAGGAAAGAAGATAGTAAAAGACGAGAAAGAATTACAGCACTTGTTTGAAAGACTAAACGCAACAACTATCCACCATGTCGAGAAATCCACAAGTGACACCGACGTTACAAGAAAAGTTGTTTTACCGAAAGAAAATGTTGATGCTATTTTTAATCGCTTGCGCAATTCTCGAACTCAAAGTTTCATTCTAAAATATGACTCCCAAGAAGCAGAACAAATATTGAAGCAACATTCTCTTTTGAAAGGAGTCCCTAAGATTCATTCTACTGATTTGGATGGTGTTCTTCATCGTCTTCGTGAACACACTTTATCCTCAGCGGCTTCTTATGATATGAAGTCTTTGTCAAGATCTTCGTCATGTGATCTAAGTGTGGGTGCTGTTGGAGGAGGGACCGGTTCTCCTAGCGCTCTTCAACTAACATTAGCTCGCCGGATGTCTGTCACCAATAAAACATTTGTTGATTCACTAGAGAGGTCAGATAGTCCATTAAATATTGTGCCCAGATGTCTTAGTCCAATGCAAGCGAACTCTAGGAGCAGCAGTCCAGGTAGTGCCACTGTTCAAAGTCGCAACAATGCTACTCCACCAAAGCGTTTAGCAGGTTTGAACGTTTTTGAGGAGCTGAGAGACGACGATAGCAGCCATCTTTCATATCTGCACCGGAATCATATTGGGAATGGCTTCCATCCTTCAATTCACCAGCTTGAAGACGAACACTCTCGTGAGATACAATCGTTTTTGGATGAACCTGAAACGGTCATGGAAGTTGAGCAGGGGTACTCATCTTCGTCCACAGTAAATCAGAATCGCTTGATTTCTGTGCAAGATGTAGAACAGCCTGTCAATAGTTATGATTCTCTGCCTGAGATTACGAATGTGCAAACCTCATCAACATGTTCCAGTTCCGGTTCTAATTCTCGGTCTTCATCACCGACTTCCTCCCGTCGACTCTCAAATAGATCACGCTCTCCAATGTTGGAAGGTGTTCATAGTCATGATTTCCCTCAGGTTCCTGCTATTGTGGATTTTGTGTATGATCAACTTCCATCCCCTCAGCTAAAATCCGTTAACAGTGTTTCTGCGGGACTAGTAATGCCCCCACTTCCTCCTGTTGCTGACACTGTCGCCAATTCAGCTTCCCATCAGAATTGGCCACAAGATGGCCCCGACACGGTTGATCTGGATGGTGGTTTCTTACCCCCAAATGATGGCGACGAAATTTTCCCAGCTGTTTGCGATTCACCTGTAAACGTACCCCAGAGTTCATCATTTTTACCAGAAGATCCACCGATGGAAGCGAATAGTTATCATACGAATGAAAGTGCTGTCGATGATTCGATGCACGTTGTCTTGAAAAAGGGTGCGAAAAAAGCTGGCTTTGTTCCCCAGGTACAGAATGAATCGCATCTAGACTATGATTCGACGATAGTGTCAGTCGATGAATCTGATGATTTCTAGGTCGTGCAAACGTTAAATTTAATCGATTCGACTTTGATGCTTGGTGGCAAGGAATGTAATGTTGTGTGTTATAATTTATATCTGTATTAGGATAGTGCTTTCAATTACGGTCATATGACTGGATTGTGAAGTAGTGTACATGAGCATTTGTAATATATATATAATATATTTGATGGTTTTAATAGTAATTGTGGATGTTTCATTGTTTCTGAGTTGGGCGAACTGAAAAAGTTTGAATTGAAGAAGGATAAGTTTAGTGATTTTGTTTGTATTAGCGGGACTGGACAAGGATGTAAGCGATTGGTAATGATTCAAGTGTTTATCGTCAAAATTACCTTGTTATGGCCATTATTGCGGTTCAGTTGCATAAATTAAAACTTTCCTACAAGGGGTAATATATTGTACCAACAGCAGGTTCTACTATACTTGTACAATATAGTTTGGGCACAAGCCCTCGCCAAGCCTGCTTGTTTAGGCCTAATAAGGCTATATGTGGTATATGATATAGCTTATAATTAATTCCAAAAGAATAAGCATGCCACACAATAACAATAACAATGGTAGTATTATTTCATGGAATAGTAGCATGATCAATTTTGATTGTAATATTTGTCGCCAGATAATCATATTGATAAGGGAAATGTGGAGGATTATAATCCTCTCGTTGTTCTCCATGCTTCATGTGGCTGCCGGATTTGTCACCTCAATTCCTTCTGCCATAGGATCCAGCTTTCCCACCCTCCTTACTATGGTACATTCATCATCTACTCGTCTACAAGGTGCAAGGGAAAGAACGATTTGTATAGTAGGAGGAGGGTTTGGTGGTTTATACACCGCTCTCAGGTTGTCGGATAGGGTAGACAAAAATACAGCGATCTGTTTAATCGAGCCAAAAGATAGATTTGTGTTCCTTCCATTGCTGTATGAATTGGCTGTACGCTCTGCATCTCTGGTGGAGGTTGCTCCAAAGTATAGCGACTTGTTGTTGGGTTCAAAAGTGAACTTAGTTCATGGCACAGTCAGTAACATTGATTTTGACAACAATCGTTGCGACATCGAACCTTCATCGATGGCTTCTTCGAAAGTGGCGTCGAGTGTAAATTATGATCAACTAATCATTGCAACAGGCAATCAACCCAGATTAGATATTGTGGATGGTGCTCGGCTATTCGCACTTCCATTCTATCGTTTGCAAGATGCTGACAATTTACTATCAAAACTACTAGAATTGAAGCATCGTGCGCAAAAATCGGTGAGAGTAACTGTAATGGGCGCTGGTTACAGTGGGGTTGAAATTGCTATACACGTGGCGCAGTTTTTGGGTAAAGAAAACTGTATCGTCACAATTGTAGATCGCAATGACCAGATTCTTCCCTCATCACCTGCATTTAATCGTGCTGTATCTATGAAGTATGTATAGATATTGTTGAATTTTATAAAATATGTTTTTATTTCATGTTTTCCTCTTATTACAGGTCCTTGTTAGCTAATGGTGTAAATATACTCTGTAAAACCTCAGTAAAATTAGTTAAACAGAATGGATTGGAACTTGTCAACTCCGAGAATGAAACATCGTTTTTGGACTCAGATCTGATACTCTTTACAGCTGGTATGGAACAATCTTCGTTTGTAAAAGGTTTGAATATAGCCAAAGACAAGTATGGGCGGATCTCTGTCAAGAAGTCCTTGCAATCGGTCGAATATGAAAATGTCTTTTCATTAGGTGATTGCTGTGGCATCGAAGACTCTTCGGTACCTTCGACAGCTCAGGCCGCGATACAACAAGCTGTTGCCGTCGCTAGAAATGTTGAAGTTGCTTGGAACAATAAATTTTCACGAGAAGAAAAGAAGACACCTCTAGAGGACTTCTCATATTTGTCGTTAGGGGAGATGGTGTCATTAGGTGATACCAATGCAGCAATATCCTCGTTAGGTGGTTATGTTACTATACGCGGACCACTTGCTGCTATTGGGAGAAGAATTTTGTATGCTGCTCGGATGCCAACAACCAGTCAATCTATAAGAGCGTTTCTTACGGCCAGTTCTTCAATTACTGGAAAGTTCATCTCTAAGTGGTTTGGGGTGAGAGATACACAGTTCCCAGTGAGCAAATCACAAATAAAGATGGAATGATATCTAGCGCCATTCATATAGTATAATATAATCCAATCATTGAAACATATGGAAATGGTCAATCGTGTTTGATTGTGTCTGTGGTCACTTGCTGCTAGCCGTGTTTCGTGACGGTGGATGTTGATGATATTGTCGTATTTTCCGCTACGATTACAAACCTTCTCAGTTGCTGTTGTTTGTATTATGTGTAAGTTATTTGATATGGCTTCAAGTAGACTTTCCATCAAACGAAATATTTCTTAGGCGGTCTCTTTTATTCATAGGAACAAAAACAACAAACTTCGACTAAAAATGAATTCCCAGCGCAACAAACACAGATTTGCATAGTTGATGCATCAATAGGACATCTATGACCTCATATAGTACCAAAAGCACATGGAAAAAAAGTGGGACCCGATAAATCGACTTTAAAGGAGTGCTCTTAATCAAGAAACGTGGTTTTGTCGAGTTGGAAAATCTGATGGGGTTGTGCACCCCACAAAGGGCCAATGAACCAATTTAATAACTTACTTCTTCACGTTGATCAAGAAAGATTCACATCTAAAAATTTCACCACTTTTCACATTGATGACTACCCTTAAATCATCCTAATTTGGAATTGAGAACTTGAATTTATGTGCTGGTTTGGGGAAGTTTGGGATCTGGGAAGCGCATACACAGTGGTAAATACAATAATGTAGTAATTCCGGTATAATTCCACATTGCCCAAATCTTGAATTGGAAAGACAAGACACTCAATAGTAAGGCGATGGATGAAGATGTTTTTGGATCGTCTGGAGACGAGAGATCTCCTGAAGTAGTCCCCATCCGTAAACCTTCAGCACTTTTGGGTGATAGTTCTGGTGATGAGTACCCAGTAAAGCAAAACAAAAGTGGTTTGCTTGGTTCATCGTCCGAGGATGATCACAATGAACCACATGGTTCGAAAAATGGATCAAAACGGCCAATACTTCTAGCTGACAGTGATGATGATAACGACGATGATTTAAACAGAAAAATCATTTCCAATAATGTCACTAACCTTTTGGGCGATGACTCTGAGGATGATATGTCTGTGGAAAAGGTACCTAACTCCGGATTCAGTGGTACTCTGCTAGGAGATTCTTCAGATGAAGAGAGAGTTCAATTGTCGGAAAAGAAAGAGGATGTATTTGGAACTGATGATGATGAAGAATCACACCACCGAGAAACCGCACCAAGAAAAAACCATGCGGACCCAACAAATAAGAAGCAAACGAGAGCAAAAGCTAAAAAACCTGTGATCGAAAATAGTGATGATGAGTTTACCAAGTTAAGGTCTATATCTGCACATAAACCAAAAGAAAAGCCCGCTCTTCAACTAGTCGAAATGACTCTTCCGCACTCTCATCAAATTCCTCCTGGCTACGAGTCTATTCTTCTCAGACTTCCAAATTTCCTTGGAATAGATTCAACCCCATTCAGTGCAGATGAATATCGCAGGCCTAGGAATAGTTTAGAAACAGTTGTCATTCGTTGCAAAAAGGATTCCAAGTCCAACAATGGATTGTTGAGTAATGCAAAATTGTTAAAATGGGATGATGGTACTTATCAGCTAATTGTTGCAGATCAAGTTTTCGATGCAAAAGTAAATAATTTCTCAAACTCGTACGTTAATTATCTTCTTTATCTGATGGGATGCTTCACTTTTGCAATTTTTATCACTAGGTATGTTTTTGAACAAGAGAAGGCCATTTTAAGTAGCACCTCCAAGGAGACTACGGTGCTTGAATGTAATGGCAGTGTATCTAGTAAGATAACGATTTCAACTTCGTTGCGATCAGAGTCTCATGCAAAGATGTCGATAACTTTGTTGGAACAATACAAAAAGAAGGATAAGTAAGTTCTGGAATTCTAGGTTCTCGATCACCGATTGTATTATTTTGTTGCTGTACTTAGGATCGAATTCCTAGAGTTAGAAGGACTGAAAAATCCAGATCAAATTTTGCATGATTTATCAAAAAGAGAAGAAGAGGAAATTCGCAAAAAGAGGAAGGAGCAACAAAATTTGGCAGAATCACATTTCCCATCCAGTATTGCTACTTCGCAACCTTTCAAAGGACGGCGCCGGGGTCCAGAATTATCAAGTCAGTTCGTTGAGGAAGAAGATGAATATGATCCAGACGGTGATTTTATTGTCAATAGTGACGAAGAGGATGGTGATGAAAATATGCAGGAGGAAGTTCAGCAAAAAGCAACCAGCCATGATATTGGCGAACGTGATAACTTAAGCGACGCGGAATATCAAAAATCTCACAAGCGATCCGCGCTTACTTCTGCCGGGAAGATCGAAGGAAGTGGAGAATCTGTTAGAGATCGTAACTCCCTTGATGAAGACGACGATGATGGAAATATGGTCCGACAGCCAAAAAGAGCTAAGCAAAGTAAATTTGACAGTGATAGTGAATGATCCGTAGTTTATTACATCACAGCTTTGGAGGTTTCCCTTGTTAGGCACTATTGACATTGACAAATATTGAACAAACCAATTTCCCCTTAAATTAAAGTAACATTGATTTGGAAAATTTCAAAACTTTAGATTGTAGTAGTTTGGTGCAATATCATAGAGCCACAATGGATCTATTCGAGTAACTTCTCGCATATAAGTTTGAGTACTGTGAATAATATCATTGAATATCACCCATTCAGGAAGAGTTCCAAATTTGTCAACAACAGAATGAACGATCGGCTGTACTTTCACTTGTCCCCGCAATGTTCGATAAACACCATCGTTGTGTAAACTGGCTACATGTGCAAAGAATCCTGTCACAATGCACTTCCTCACCACTTTGTCATCATCACCAGCAGAAGCAAAAACCCCTTCACTTGGTTGGTGGAATCTTTTCATCAATGTTAAGAGATTTTGATGAATTTCTTTCGCTCGCAGAAGTAGACGATATTGCAAAGAAAAAGAATCGCACCACGATTGAGAAAACCCACTCATCTGAAATTCCCGAAATATCGCAAGCAGGGTCAAATGATCACTGCCTACAACTCTGAAGTGTTTAAGATCTTGCTCTAGTTTTTGCCGGGCCTCCTGGTTCTTTGATCCCCGATTCTTCAAATTATAAAAAGGATATTCTACACTGCACATCGCTGCAATGGAAATGATTTCTTCACTACATCCATATTCCAAGGACGACAAAAGGCACTTTGCCATGCGCGGTTCCAACGGCATTTCAGCCATCTTACCTCCAATGGATGTGATGTTGCCGCTATCGTCCAGAGCATTCAGACTAAACAGCAGCTCCAACGCGTATATCATCGCCTCTGTAGAAGGGGGTGATAAAAAATCAAAGTGAAGGATATCATGGACTCCCAATGCCTTCAGCTGGAGAACTGTCCAGGTAATATCCACGCGTTGCATGTCAGCGTGAGTATGTTGTTCTAATTCCAAAAAATCCATTTCTTTCATCAGACGAAAGCACTTGCCTGGTTCAGTTCTGCCAGCTCGACCTGCTCTTTGAATAGCCACACTCTTACTAATTGGCCGTGTTATCAATGCATCAATCCCTGAACGGACATCGAAGTAATTTAACTTGACAAACCCACTATCAACCACAAATCTAACTCCTTCAATTGTGATCGAGGCTTCAGCAATATTGGTAGCGAGTACTACTTTACGTTTGCGAACAGGAGTTGGATGGAATACTTGCATTTGCTGATGAACAGGCAGGGAACTGTACAAAGGGAGAAAGTACAAGTCACCATAAGAATTATGCCATCTAGAAGTATTATTCTTGTTAAAAGCCTCTTGTTCCAAAACAAGCTCCTGTTGACATTTTTCGTTCAACACGGTCAAACATTGTTCTATTTCTTCACTTCCCGGTAAAAATACTAAGATATCACCGAAATCTTCATTTTGATGGATTTGAAAAATCGTTGTCACGCATTGGTGAAGATAGTTCCGACACGATTCAGTTAAATATAGAATATCCACCGGATGCAGCCGCCCTTGAATTGAAAGTATAGTTGCAGTGTCTTTAGAGTGATCTAGCGAGATATTCGTTTCAAAAAATTGCTTCAAGTTCTCTGCATCTAATGTGGCAGAAGTGATTATCAAACGAAAGTCATCTTTACGGCGATTTTGAATCTTTTTCAATAAACCCAAAAGAATATCGCTGTGTAACGATCGTTGGTGCGCCTCATCCACTATTACTACACTATATTGAGATAAAAGAGGGTCAGACATTGTCTCCCTTAGTAGTGCACCATCAGTATAGAATTTGATACGAGTACGATCGGAACATTGATAGTCGAAGCGAATACAAAAGCCCACATCTTCTCCAACTTTGCTCCCAATTTCTGCTGCCACTCTTGTCGCTAAAGTAGTAGCTGCCACACGACGAGGTTGAGTTACAACCACCGAGTAATTTTCCTGCGTCCAGCCTGCTTCATGCAAGTATAATGGCAGTTGAGTACTTTTTCCACAGCCCGTTTCTAAAATTGAGAAGAAAAGAATCAAATAGAGTCCGAGATATCGATCAACCATTTTCAAAACTAACCCCCAACAAGGATCAAAGTATTGAATTTCTCTATGCTGTACAATATTTCATTCTTATATCGAAATATGGGCAAAAGTTCTCTTTGTTGATTCAATGGGAGATGCTTGTGTCGTTGACTATGCAACGGCATCAAAGCTGTGGTTTCCGTTTCCCGGTCAGCATCTTCATGTGGACGAAACTTCTGATACATTAAGTGGTATATGAGTAATTGTTCAAACTTATATGGGTGTCTGATGCCAATGTCGAATACAATAATATCATAAGGGTGGCATGACATTAAAAAAAGTTACAGCACATAATTGAACAAAATGCCACTTAATTAGGATTATCTTATCAGCGGCTGGTGCCCATCGCGGGACCACCTTCCAGACTTCACATATTTGAAAATCATCCTTTTCACATTAAGAAAGGATTAACTAAAATTTGATATTTCCATGTTAATCAATCAGTATGCACATCCAACTTGAAGGTGATATGATCTCCGCTATATTCGCTATGCAAGCAAATACTGAAGTCCTAGAATTCGTCCGTAAAAGGTAAGAATACCTAATCGGAAGAATTATACAAGGCGGGTCTTTGGTGATTCTAACAACACAAACGATAATTTTCGCATCGATTTCTGTGAAGAGTTGTGAAGAACTTACCAAAACTGGCATCTTAGACCGAATATCGACTATTAAATCTTTTCTCAATGTGGCTAGCATATACCCTTCCTTTTCATCACATAAATGGGCTATAATTTTCCCCCAAGGATCCACAACCATGGAATGGCCATAACTAATTCGCAGATCATTGTGCTGACCTAAGCCCAATGCACAAGTAAGTAAACAATTCAAAATATCTAAGGGACATCGGATAACCTGATTGAGCGGAAG
>JACCEA010506396.1_pt1 | contig 26977 bp, 24 predicted proteins | sample 7449851 | NCBI WGS metagenome assembly JACCEA01 (sample SAMN15323453, study PRJNA562643) | freshwater metagenome | isolation source: river surface water | place: USA:Blue River Watershed | collected 2017-08-18
GAGCCTGCCCAGCCGGCGTACTGAGTAATGCCGGTGACGATGAAGGCTGCGTATACGAACAAGCCTGAAACCACCGAAGGCAATCCTGACATCGCCTGAATTAGCGTGCGAATCAGGCCGCGAGTCTTGCCACGGGTTTCGGTTAGATAAACAGCGATCAGGATACCCAAGGGGACTGTTACCAGAGTTGCGAGCCCAACGATTAGAACCGTTCCGATTATTGAATGCCCCACGCCGCCATATTCAAGCGATGTGTTTGCTGAGACATAAACGTTGTTTTGGGTGAAGAACTGCCAACTCATAGCAGCTGCACCGTTTGAGACAACTGACCATAGAACTGACATCAGAAGTACCAGAACTAGAGCTGAGAAAAACACCGTGAAGATTACGAGGAGCGCATCTCCGCGACCGCGTTTTCCGGCGGTCACGGTACCGAGCCAAAGACCAGCCACAAGCTGAAAGGGCAAGAATACTGCCAATAGCGTGAACTCAAATTGCCAGCCAAATGAGATTGCCAATAGACCTGCGGTTGCTGCCGGCAAAATCGAAGCTAGGGCAATTCTCAGCGTATTTTTAGGATCAACTTTTGCCCAGGGGGCAGCGTTTGTTGGCCTAGGAAGTGCCTCAGGTACGTAATTCGTCATTAGTTTTTCCTCCAAGGCTGAGCCTTTGCAACCACCCAAGCCGCGATGGAATTGATAATCAGGGTCATCACGAAGAGAACCAATCCAGATGCCATGAGAGCACTGATTTCGGCTGGGCCCGCTTCACCAAATCTTGCAAGGATGTTGGAGGCGATAGACCCGCCGCGCTGCTGAAGAATCTCATACCAGTTGATTTCAAAAACGAGGTTTAGCACGTAGAAAATTGCCACAGTTTCGCCGAGTGCGCGACCCAATCCCAAGAGAACGCCACCGACCACACCGCCCGAGGCTGTTGGCAAAATAACCTTTTTGAAAATTGAGTAGGAACCGCCACCTAGGCCCTTGGCTGCGTTGATCAAATCGCGGTCAATCTGACTAAAGATTTCACGCGATATTGAGGCGATAATCGGAACAATCATGATGGCCACGATCCAGCCCGCAATAAAGGGGGATGCTAGAAAACCTGCTCCATCTGAGGCAAATAGTGGAAACCAGCCAAAAGCCTTGTTCAACGACTCTGCCCAGCCGGCTGCGACGGGTGTAAAGACAGCAAATCCCCAAAGCCCCAGAACCACAGAAGGCAAGGCCGCCAACAGATCAATGAGGGTTGTTGCCACGCGACCAACAGCTTTGGACGCCATAAATTCGATGAAATAGGCAATCGCTATGGCCATCGGCACTGCCAAGATGACTCCGAGGAACGAAATTAGGAAGGAACCCCAGAGCATTGGACCGATTTGGAAAACCGGAGTCTCGGCGGCGGCATCCCAGTTAGAACCAAAGATGAAGTCGATACCTTGGCTCTGGAGAGCCGGCAAAGACTGCCATAAAAGAAAAACCAGAATTAGACCGACGAGGACGATAGAAAAGTTTGCGGCCCCGGATGCCACTCGAAAGAATATTTTGTCGCCAAGGCTGGTCGGCGCGGTGTTGAGCTTGCGGCGCTCCGGAATTTTTAGGTCTGACTGCTGGGACATGCCTCAATCATCGATAGGCCGAATGAATGCAACCTGTTCGAGGAGTAAACGGAAGGTTAAATTGCCGTTATCGATGCGCCAATGGCTGGAGGGCTAGTAGCCCAGCCAAATTTGCTGCATGCGAACCAGCATCACGGCAACAGTCAGGGCACCGACCCCGATGACAACGGTTGACCACTTGCTGCGCTCAATCAAGGCCCAGAATCCGGCAGCCAGTGGCACCATGAGAGCCACGATCAAATAGGCAAAGAATTCCACGGTGTCCTGCTTGGCCCGCTCCCCCAAGACCACCAGTGAAATTGAAATTGCCAACTGAATCACTAGGAGCACCTGTACAAGCGCCAGCGGCACCAAACTTAACAGGCTTGGCTTGCGCTTGAACAACCCTAGAGCCACTGCCCAGATGCCTGAAACAACGCTGACAGTCAACGAGACCGAATAAAACCAATCAATCATTTGAACCCTCCGGAAAAACTACAAGCGATTTGAGATCTCGACCTGATCTCGAGAGCATGGCGACCAGTTTTCCGCTCTCGTCGAATGCCGCAATCGGTTCGGGGCCCTCGTCAACGACTTTGAGCCGCTTGCCATGCCTCAGGTCAATAACGTCTTGCTGTGATAGCGCGCGCGGCTTGAATTGCTGGGCGGCGGCCTCAGAGATGTCGAGAATCTGCAGGGTTTCGGGGGTCAGCCCTTCGAGAACTTGGGCTTGCGAGATGTTGTAACTACCAATTTTGGTTCGTCGAAGCGCGGTTAGGTGGCCGCCGACTTTGAGAGTTTCGCCCAAATCCCGTGCCAGTGCCCGGATGTATGTGCCCGAGCTGCAGTCCACGACAACATCGATGTCGATGAACGCTTGGCCCTCAACCTCTTCGATGCGAGGCTCTCCAAGGATTTCGAATCTGTGAATCGTGACGGGCCTGGCGGCGAGCTTCACTTCATCGCCAGAGCGGACCTTGGCATAGGCGCGCTCACCGTTTACCTTGATAGCGCTCACCGAACTCGGCACCTGCTGAATTTCTCCGCGCAAATTCACTAACGCCGACTCGATGGCTTCTTTAGTGAGCGCTCGCAAGTCATCCGGGTCTGCCACAAACAGGTTTTCAGATTCTTTGTCGTCAGTGATAGTCGAGGCACCGAGTCGGATTGTCGCGAAGTAGGTTTTGTCTTCACCGACTAAAAAGGTGAGCAGTTTCGTTGCCGAATTAACCCCGATGAGCAACAAACCGGTTGCCATTGGATCAAGAGTGCCGGCGTGGCCAACCCGACGAGTGCCCGCCAATTTTTTTAGGCGGGCAAGAACGTCGTGACTGGTCCAGCCCGAAGGCTTGTCGATCAGGACGAGGCCAGAAGACATTTAGTCTTCGTCCTCTTCAATCTGTCGAGGTTCTTTATATGGGTTCTCTTCGCCAGCCCAGTGAGCATCTGCGGCCAATTTGGCCACTTCTTCATCGCGGGCTTTGGCCGCTGCCAACAAATCATTCATGTGTGCAGCGGTTTCAGGAATTTCATCGGCTACGAATTCGATGGTTGGAACCAACCGAATTGAGAGCTGACGCCCGACCTCGCGGCGAATTACGCCACGATTCTTTTCGATGATTTCAGCGCTACGAGCCTTTTCAGCAGGTGTTCCATAAACCGTGAAGAAGATGGTTGAGTGCTGAAGGTCAGGAGTTACTTTGACGTCGGTAATGGTGACAAAGCCCAAATCTGGGTCCTTAACGGCGCGCTCGAGCGCCTCTGCCACCAAAACCTTGATGCGTTCCGCTAGCTTTCTAGCGCGTGCAACATCTGCCATGTTCTAAACCTAAACTCGAGGCTTTTCACGCATCTCGAAGGTCTCGATGATGTCTGCGAGCTCGAGTTCGTTGAAGCCGTTCAGTCCGATACCACACTCGAAGTCAGTCTTGACCTCGGTTGCATCATCCTTGAATCGCTTTAGCGAGTCAATCTTGAGGTTATCCGCGATGACCTTGCCCGCACGCAAGACGCGTGCCGAGCTGTTTCGACGGATTGAACCAGAGCGGACGATCGAACCAGCAATGGTTCCGACCTTTGAAGACTTGAACAGTTCGCGGACCTCTGCGGTACCCAACTGGAACTCTTCGTACTCTGGCTTGAGCATGCCCTTGAGCGCCTTCTCAATGTCGTCAAGCGCAGCATAAATAACTGAGTACTGACGAATGTCGACGCCCTCGCGGTCGGCGCGCTCTTTGGCCTTGTTGTCTGGCTTGACGTTGAAGCCGATGATGATTGCACTGTCAACGGTGGCCAGGTTGACGTCTGACTCGGTAATTGCACCAACACCGCGGTGGATAATGCGCAACTGAACTGAGTCGTCAACTTCAATCTTGAGCAATGAGTCTTCAAGTGCTTCAACAGCACCAGAAACGTCACCCTTGATGATGAGGTTAAGAGCCTCAACCTTGCCATCTTCAAGAGCCTTGGTGAAGTCTTCAAGACTGACACGCTTGCGAGTCTTGGCCAAAAGAGCATTGCGGTCGGCAGCCTCGCGCTTTTCAGCGATTTGGCGGGCCTGACGCTCATCTTCGGTAACCACAAAGGTGTCACCGGCTCGAGGCACTGACTGTAGACCCAGAACCTGCACTGGACGACTTGGCTCGGCAGCGGCAACCGCCACGCCGTTCTCATCGAACATGGCACGCACACGACCGTGTGCAGCACCGGCAACGATTGAGTCACCAACACGCAAAGTACCTGACTGAATAAGTACTGTTGCAACTGATCCGCGACCCTTGTCAAGGTTGGCTTCGATGGCAACACCGCGAGCATCCTTGTTTGGGTTTGCGCGCATGTCGAGCGCAGCGTCTGCAGTAAGTAGAACAGCGTCTAGAAGATCCTTGATGCCCTTGCCGGTTAGAGCAGAGACATCGACGAACATAACGTCGCCACCGTATTCTTCAGCAACCAAGTTGAACTCGGTCAACTGCTGGCGAATCTTGGCTGGGTTAGCGCTCTCTTTATCGGTCTTGTTCACTGCGACCACGATTGGTACACCAGCAGACTGAGCGTGGTTCAACGCTTCGATGGTCTGAGGCATAACACCGTCATCCGCTGCGACAACCAAGATTGCGACGTCGGTTACCTGAGCACCACGGGCACGCATAGCGGTAAACGCCTCGTGACCTGGGGTGTCAATGAAGGTAATTGCGCGATCAATGCCCTCGTGCTCAACGTGTACCTGGTAGGCACCGATGTGCTGGGTAATTCCGCCGGCCTCGCCCGCAATGACGTTTGAGTTACGAATGCTGTCCAGCAAACGAGTCTTACCGTGGTCAACGTGACCCATAACGGTAACAACTGGCGGACGAGCAATAAGGTCAGCCTCATCGTCGTCGTAGTCGGTTGACACGTCAAGACCAAAGCCTTCGAATAGCTCGCGCTCTTCGTCCTCTGGTGACACAACCTCGATCTTGTAGCCAAGCTCTTCACCGAGGATCTGGAAGGTCTCTTCGTCAAGGGAAGCAGTTGCAGTTGCCATTTGACCAAGGGCAAATAGCACAGTGATCAGCTGACCTGCTGTGGTGTCAATCTTGTCGGCGAAGTCCTGGATTGATGAGCCGCGGCGAAGACGCAAAACAGTGGTGCCGTCTCCGCGTGGAACAATCGCGCCACCAAGAGATGGTGCGTTGTTACGCTGTTCGAACTCTTCGCGTTTCGCGCGCTTTGACTTACGAGCCTTGCTCTGTCCGCGTGCTCCACCCTTACCGAATGCACCCGCGGTTCCGCCGCCTACGCCGCGACCACGGCCTGCGCCTGGGCCACCACCCGGACGAGAGAATCCACCGGCTCCCGGAGCTGCACCTGGTGCACCACCTGGACGAGCAAAACCAGCACCAGCAGGACGTGGTGCAAAACCACCTGGACGACCTGCTCCACCTGCGCCACCTGGACGAGGTGCGCCGGACCCTGCCGGACGAGGACCACCGGCGCCACCAGGGCGGCCTGCGCCACCTGCCGGACGTGGGCCACCTGGGCGACCCATTCCCTGCGATGGAGAAAACGGATTATTACCTGGGCGAGCAACCGGGCGCGGAATACCCATGCCCTGGCTTGCTGCGAAAGGGTTGTTGCCTGGGCGAGGAATTCCAGGAGTGGCTGGGCTCGGGGCCGCCGGAGCTGCCGCTGGAGCCGCCGGAGCAACTGCAGCTGGAGTCGGCGCTGCCGGACTTGCTGCTGGTGTAGCTGCCGGAGTAACTGCTGGTGTAGCTGCTGGAGCGACTGGAGCAGGAGCCGCCGGAGCGGCCGGAGTCATTGCTGCCGGAGTCGGGGCAGTAGGTGCTGCAGGGGCAGCAGCCTTTGGAGCTGCCTTAGGGGGCTCAGCCTTTGGTTTTGCGTCTGGGAATGCCTCGCGTAGCTTCTTAGCAACCGGCGGGGCAATAGTTGATGAACCGCTCTTTACGAACTCTCCGAGTTCAGCGAGCTTGGCCAAAGCAACCTTGGAATCGATTCCAAGTTCTTTAGCAATGTCGTACACGCGTGGTAGCGCCACTTTTGTTTCTCCTGTCTGGGGCCTCCCCTAGACAGGGCAGGCCGTTAAAGCTGTTGGGTACTCATTTCGAGCTACTCATTTTTTGCCAACATCGTTTCTGCCTGTTCTTTAGTGAAATTCAGACCTGATGTCTCGACCTGTTTTTTGAGTTTCAACGCCCGGATAAACGATTTCCGAGAAATAGCCAACTCTAAACATTCCGAAACTGGGTGAAGCCACGCTCCCCGACCGGGCAAATTCTTCTGGTTGTCAAAGATCAAGAAACCTGATTTTTCAACGACTCGAAGGAGGTCTGCACGCTGGGAGCGTTGGCGGCAACCAACGCAGGTACGTTCCATTCTAACCCCTGGCAAGGCAATCCGCCTAGAGCTACTCGCCCTCGAGGATGCTGTCAGGCTGAATGTCGATCTTTGCTCCAGTCAACTTAGCTGCCAAACGGGCATTCTGGCCCTCTTTTCCAATTGCCAAAGACAACTGGAAGTCAGGAACCAACACGCGAACCGACTTTGTTGCGGCATCAAGCGTGAAAGCGCTGGAAACCTTGGCTGGAGATAGAGCCTGGGCTACAAAAGCTGGCAGGTCATCGCTGTAATCAACGATGTCAATCTTTTCGTCATTCAGTTCGTTCTGGACAGCTCGCACTCGCTGGCCCAATTCACCGATGCATGAACCCTTGGCGTTTACACCCGCTTCGTGCGCGCGAACGGCAATCTTGGTGCGGTGGCCGGCCTCGCGAGCCAAAGAAACAATCTCGACTACACCACTGGCGATCTCAGGAACTTCCATTGCGAACAATTTGCGAACCAAACTCGGGTGGGTACGAGAAACGGTAACCATCGGTCCGCCGCGGGTTCCCTTGTTGACCGCTGTCACATAAACGCGGATGCGCTTACCGTGCGAGTAGTCCTCACCTGGAACCTGCTCCTCCGGGGGCATGATGGCCTCGATGCTGCCGAGGTCAACGTAAACCATGTACGGCTTCTGGCCCTGCTGGATAACACCGGCGACGATGTCACCCTCTTTACCCTTGAACTCGCCCAACAGGTTTTCATCGCTGATGTTGCGCAGACGGCTGGCAATAACCTGCTTGGCCGCATATGCCGCCACGCGACCGAAGTTCTCTGGAGTTACTTCTTCTTCACCGGTCTTGGTGCCTTCTTCATCCACAATGGGCGCGTAAATGTTTACGTGACCGGTGGTTTTGTTCAGCTCGGCGCGAGCTTCATCGCTGTTTCCAACGTGCTTGTGGTACGCAGCCAAAATTGCTGCTTCGATAATTTCGACCAGTTCGGCAAAAGGAATTTCTGCTTCGCGCTCGAGAACTTTCAATACTCTCAAATCGATATCCATGAGATGCCTCCCGGGCCGCTAGTTAGTTGTCAGTTTGTGGAACCAGTCAAAAATGGACTAGATGAGTTCCGCTACGGCCAAGTCTACCTTGACTGGGCGGCGCTCTCCCGAGCGTCTATCCCAGAGGTCGACCTCTCCGTTCTCAAGACCCTTGCCGACAATCACAATTGTTGGCACACCGATAAGCTCTGCGTCGCCAAACTTAACGCCTGGGCTGACTTTTTGGCGGTCGTCGAGAATCACCGATTTACCCTTGGCTTCAAGCTCTGCCGCCAGCTTCTCGGCTGCCGCGTAGATTGCTTCATCCTTGCCAGCAGCAACAACATAGATATCGGCTGGGGCAGCCGCAGCAGGCCAAATGAGGCCCTTATCGTCGTGGTTTGCCTCGGCCAAAACGGCAACTAGTCGAGTAACACCGATTCCGTAGGAACCCATAGTTACCGTGACCAACTTGCCGTTCTCGTCAAGCACCTGAAGACCAAGCGCCTCTGCATACTTGCGACCCAGCTGAAATACGTGACCGATTTCAATACCTCGGGCCAACTCGAGAGGACCCGAACCGTCGGGAGCTGGATCGCCAGCGCGAACTTCAGCGATGTCAACAACGCCGTCAGCCTCAAAGTCTCGGCCTTTGACCAAATCAAAAATGTGCTGATCTTTTTCGTTGGCGCCAGAAATCCATGCACTGCCATCGACCACACGTGGGTCAAGCAGGTAGCGAATTCCGCTCGAGCCGTTCAATCCAAGGACTGCCTGACCCCCCTTTACCGGCCCGATGAACCCCTTGATGAGCTCTGGGTGCTTGGCAAAGTCATCGTCATTTGCCTGCTCGACCTCGTTTGGAGCAAAAGCTGCCTCGGCGCGCTTGGCATCAACCTCGCGGTCACCAGGCAGGCCAACAACAACTAGAGAACGCTTTCCTTCAGGAGAGACCAAGGCCATGACATTGTTCTTGAGGGTGTGCGCGGCAGACCACGCAACGCCGTCAACGCGCTGAACATTTTGATTGGCAAATTCAACCACTCGCTTGATGTTGGTGGCTCCAGGTGTTTCTACCTGCTTCGCGGCTGGCTGCCCTTCGATTGGAATGGCCGGTGGCGCCACCGTTGCAACGGCCTCCACGTTTGCAGCGTAACCACCTGGCGAGCGCACAAACGTGTCTTCACCAATCGGGCTCGGCGACAGGAATTCCTCAGATGCTGAACCACCCATGGCTCCGGCATCGGCCTTGACAATCGCGTATTCAACGCCAAGGCGGGTAAAAATACGCTCGTAGGCATCTCTTTGCGCCTGATAAGACTTCATCAAACCCTCATCGTCGATGTCAAAGCTGTAGGCGTCTTTCATCACAAATTCACGACCGCGCAGCAAACCGGCACGAGGGCGAGCTTCATCGCGGTACTTGTTCTGAATCTGGTACAGGCAGGTTGGCAGGTCTTTATAGCTGGAGTAAAGATCTTTCACCAAAAGGGTGAACATCTCCTCGTGCGTCGGAGCAAGAAGGTAATCGCTCTTCTTGCGGTCCTGCAAACGGAAAAGGTTATCGCCATACTCGGTCCATCGCCCGGTGGCCTCGAACGGCTCGCGAGGCAGTAGGGCTGGGAAAAACACTTCCTGAGCGCCGGCGTTTGCCATCTCTTCACGGACAACCTGCTCGATCTTGGCCTTAACCGCTAATCCCAGAGGTAGCCAGGTGTACAGGCCGGCACCAGCGCGACGGATGTATCCGGCACGCAAGAGCAGCTTGTGACCAGCTACATCAGCTTCAGATGGATCTTCGCGCAATGTGCGCAGGAATAGCGAGGAAAGACGAATAGGCATGGGGTCAATGTTATCGCGACCCTATCGAACTCGAATCAGCATCGTGTCGTGGGCGCCAACCTCCAAGGTTGCTGAACCGCTAATGCCAAGATCCGAGGAGGAAGGAACGTCGACGGCTGAACTGAAGTCGCGTCCAAGGCTTTCGGCGTTTACCTCGAACGTGAAAGTTCGATCACCTCGGTTTAGGAGCGCTGCCGCCAGGGAACCATCCGACATTGGTTTTGCCCAAATCTCTGCTTCATCGCCCTGCCAAACCCGACGCCCCTGCTGGCCACCCCAGTCTTGGTCAACTTCGATAACTCCGGGGTTGACCAGTAGCTCACGGACAGACTCAGGCATGCGGACCAAATCAGTGCCGATCATGAGCGGCGCGTTCAGGATTGCCCAAACGTAGAAGTGAGATCGATTTTCTGCCGCGGTGAGACCATGGTTTCCGATTTGCAGCATGTCGGGGTCGTTCCAAGCCCCTGGTCTCGAGTGCGGATACAAGTCAACCTGAAGGTCAATGGTTCGAAGGATCGAATCCCAATTTGCGAACAAGTCGTCGGTAGTGCGCCACATTTGAGTGAATTCCGGCGCCCACTCGTGGGGCTTGAAAAGGCCGTATTCAGAAATTGAGTACACAATTTCACGGCCGGTTCGAGCGAGTTCGACGGCCATTTTTGAAAATGTCTCTTTCGCGAGCAGCCCATCGTTCAAGTGAGCCCGACACCAGTCGTACTTTAGGTAATCGATACCCCACTCAGCAAAAGCCTCAGCATCGATACGTTCTTTGTCGAGTGAGCCAAGCCCATCGGCAACATAGTCGTTGTACTGCTGAGCGCAGGTCAGGGAACCCGGAACTGAATAAATGCCGAATTTCAGCCCCAGCCCTTTGACTTGTTCGACCAGCGACGGGATGCCATTTCGAAACCGCAATGCATGCCCTTGAAGACGACCACGGTAATCACGCCGCGCATTTTGGTATCCGTCATCGAGCACAAAATACTCATAACCGGCGGCAAGCAGACCCCGATCGACCATAGCTCGGGCTTGCTCTAGAACCGACTTTTCAGTCAAATTTGTGAAGTCGGGATAATCGTTGGAATCCAGCCCAACATTCCACGAGTTCCAGCCCATCGGCGGAGTCATTGCTAGCGCCATTGCCAGCTCCCCTTCTTGAAGCAATTGTTTTGGTTAGTCCTTTTTGGCGACCAGCACCTGCGGGCTGCCCACAAGGGTTGGGTCCATCTCAGCGGCCATTCGATTGGCCTCTTCGATTAGGGTCGCCACGATTTCGCTCTCAGGCACAGTCTTGATGACCTCGCCCTTGACGAAGATCTGCCCCTTGCCATTGCCAGAAGCAACGCCCAAGTCGGCCTCACGTGCTTCTCCGGGGCCATTCACGACACAACCCATAACTGCAACGCGCAATGGAACAGTTAGCTTCTCAAGCCCAGCAGTGACCTCATTGGCCAACGTGTAAACATCGACCTGAGCACGCCCACAGCTTGGGCAACTTACGATTTCAAGCTTTCTTGGGCGAAGGTTCAGTGACTCGAGTATTTGCGAGCCAACTTTGATCTCTTCAACCGGAGGTGCAGATAGCGAGACTCGGATGGTGTCTCCGATTCCGCGCGATAGCAGGGCACCAAATGCCACCGAAGACTTGATTGTGCCTTGGAATGCCGGACCAGCCTCGGTTACACCGAGGTGCAATGGCCAGTCGCCTCGCTCAGCCAACATTTCGTAGGCCTTCACCATGACCACCGGGTCATTGTGTTTTACCGAAATTTTGAAGTCGTGGAAATCGTGTTCCTCGAAGAGGCTTGCCTCCCAGACAGCCGACTCAACCAGTGCCTCGGCGGTTGCCTTGCCGTATTTTTCCAGCAAACGAGGGTCGAGGGAGCCTGCGTTCACACCGATACGGATGGAAACTCCAGCATCTTTAGCTGCCTTGGCGATTTCGCCGACCTTGTCATCAAACTGACGAATATTGCCCGGGTTTACTCGAACCGCGCCACAACCTGCGTCGATAGCTTGAAAAACGTATTTTGGCTGAAAGTGAATGTCGGCAATGACTGGAATTTGAGACTTGCGAGCAATCAGGGCAAGTCGATCGGCGTCGTCCTGGCTGGGTACGGCAACACGAACGATGTCACAACCCGATGCGGTTAGCTCAGCAATTTGCTGGAGAGTTGCGTTGACATCAGTCGTTGGAGTGGTGCACATTGACTGCACTGACACTGGTGCATCGCCGCCAACTGCCACTTTGCCGACCATAATCTGGCGACTCTTGCGACGCGGAGAAATGGTTGGCGGAGGAGTATTTGGAAGACCAAGGTTGATTGCAGCCACAGAAAACTCTCTTTCAGGTTGCTCTAATCATAAACAGCGTTTAGAAGGCGATTGGATTGATTAGGTCGGCCAGGATTAGCAACACGCTCATAGCCATCAAAAGTATGACGACAAACCAGGTTGCCGGCATAAGCAAAGCTGTATCTGCCGGACCAGGATCTGGTTTTCCTCGGAGCCTGTAAATACCGCGCTTCGCTGCCTCATATACCCCACCGGCAATGTGGCCACCATCAAGCGGCAATAGCGGCAGCATGTTGAAAGCGAATAGGGCAAAGTTCAGGGAGGCAATAATCATCAACCCGGTTGCCAGTTTGTCGGTGATGTCAGCGCTGTCAGTCGCTGCAACCTCTCCGGCCAACTGACCGATGCCAACTACCGAGACGGCACCGGCTGGATTGCGCTCACCGCCGCCAAAGGTGGCATCAAAAACCTGAACCATTTGCTGCGGCAAGGTCAAAATCATTGTTCCCACTTGGGAAACCGCTGCTAGAGACTGCTCTGCAATGTATCCGGGACCTTGCTGCACCCTCTGGTTAGCAAAAACCACACCAATGACCGTGCGCTCTTGCAGCACTGGGTCACCGGATTCATCGAGTTGCACCTGACCGGTTTTGGAATCAATGACCGGACGCATAGCAACGATTGGGGTTAGGTTTAGGTCGACGTTTTTGCCGTCTCTAAGCACGGTAAAAACGGCTGGGACTCCGGCAGGCAAAGCCTGAATCAAAACTGCTGCGTCGTCTCCGGTTTTGCCATTCACAGCAACAATTTCATCTGAGATTTGAAGGCCAGCCGCTACCGCCGGCGACGGGTCGGCGACAGGATCACAGTCAGTTACCTGCATGACGGTCGTGGCGATGCAGGGTGAGAGCTGAGCAATGACATTTGTTCGTTGCGGAACACCCATGACACCCAGAACGAAGGCAAATAGGCCGAGGCCTAGAAGTAGGTTCATGAATGGACCACCAAACATGATTACCATTCGCTTGCCGACCGGCAGCTGGTAAAACTTGCGGTTTGCGTCTGCTGCAGTCTCGTGCTCGTTGTGGGCAGACCTAGCCTGACTGATCATGTCAGCAAAGAACCCGATCTTTTTGCCAGCAGGCAAAGGTTTGGCAGCCTTTTTGGCCGGCGGATACATGCCGATCATGGTGATGAAACCACCAAGCGGGATGAGTTTTAGCGCGTACTCGGTTTCTCCGCGGCGAAACTTGAACAGCGTTGGGCCAAAGCCAATCGCATAGGTGGGGACTTTGACACCAAACTTTTTGGCTGGAACGAGATGGCCGATTTCGTGCAGACCGATTGAAACCGCAATTCCAATCGCGATGAAGAGAATTCCGCCTACGTACCAGAGAGTTTCAGTCACGTTTAGAACCTATCGGTGGTCTCTGACAATTTTCTGAGTGGAGCAAACCCCATGCTTAGCACGCGGTGACCATCGATGCCTGTGCTCGGTCGCGAGCCCATGTTTCAGCTGCCAAAACTCCCTCAAGTGAAAGTTCTTTTTCTGGTTCGTGCGCATCAACAACGCGCTTGATCAGATCTACGATTTGGTTGAATCCAATCCGTCGTTCGTGAAAAGCTTCGACGGCTTCTTCGTTGGCAGCGTTATAAACGGCTGGATAGGTTAGGCCGGCTTGACCCACCTGACGGGCTAGCTTGACCGCACCAAACACAGATTCATTGAGCGGCTCGAAATTCCAGGTCGCTGCTTTAGTCCAATCGCACGCTGGTGCAACATTAGGCACACGATTTGGCCAGGACATACCCAAGGCAATCGGAAGCTTCATGTTTGGTGGCGAACACTGTGCCAACACCGAACCATCGATGAATTCGACCATGGAGTGAACCACCGATTGTGGGTGAACGGTTACCGCAATTCGGTCAAATGGAATATCAAATAGCAGGTGCGCTTCAATCAACTCGAGCCCCTTGTTGACCAAGGTTGCCGAATTGGTGGTCACCACCTTGCCCATGACCCAGGTTGGGTGTGCCAGAGCCTGCTCCGGCGTCACTTCATCTAGAGCCTCGCGAGTCCAACCTCGAAATGGGCCTCCAGATGCGGTCAAGATCAACTTCTGCACTTCAGAGTGCTTTCCAGACATCAGGCACTGGGCCAGCGCAGAGTGCTCGCTATCAACTGGAACAATCTGACCTGGTTTTGCTGCGGCGGTAACCAACCGACCGCCAACGATCAGTGATTCTTTATTTGCCAGAGCAAGGGTTTTGCCGCTGTTCAAGGTAGCTAAAGTTGGCGCCAGACCAATTGAACCTGTTATGCCATTGATCACGACGTCGGCCTCGGTGTCCAACACCAACTTCGTCGCATCTTCAGCACCCAAAACCGCTTGTTTCACCCCAAACTTCGATGCCTGCTCGGCAAGCAGTTCTCGGTTGGTTCCGGCGGCCAAACCCACAACCTCAAATCGGTCAGGGTTGGCTGCTACTACCTCAAGGGCTTGGGTGCCGATTGAACCGGTTGAGCCCAAAATAATTACGCGACGCATAAGTCCATCTTGCCACTACCAGCGAGTTTGGCGTTGGGGAGGACTTGACGGTTTAGGAGGCTTAGACTTTTAGATATGAGCGAGTTCCCAGTCGCGCAAGAGCGCAAAGTAGTCACGTCAATCCCTGGCCCAAAGTCACAAGCTTTGCACGCGAGAAGGCTTGAAGCTGTTTCGGCTGGAGCCGGTGCAGCACTGCCGATTTACATCGAGGCGGCACACGGTGCAATCGTTGTCGATGCAGATGGCAACCAGCTGATTGACCTTGGTTCAGGCATCGGTGTTACCACTATTGGACACACCAACCCGGCAGTTGTGGCGGCGGTTCAAGACCAGGTTGCCAAACTCACCCACACTCTGTTCACCCTCACACCGTACGAGAACTACGTTGAGGTTTGCGAGTTCTTGAACAAGTACACCCCGGGTAACTTCAAGAAGAAGTCAGTCCTGTTCAACTCGGGTGCTGAGGCAGTTGAAAACGCGGTAAAGATTGCCCGAAAGGCAACCCGCAAGAACGGCATTGTGGTTTTTGACCACGCCTACCACGGCCGCACCAACCTCACTTTCTCGATGAACTTCAAGGCTGCTCCATACGGAAACGGTTTTGGCCCAACCGCAGCCAGCATTCAGCACGTGCCTATGTCTTACCCTTACCGCGACCCACAGGGTATGACCGGTGAGGAAGCTGCGCAGCGCGCTATCAACTACATCGAAAAGCGTGTTGGCGTCGAAGACCTAGCGGCCATTGTTATCGAGCCAATTCAGGGCGAGGGCGGCTTTATCGTGCCGGCGCCAGGCTTCCTTCGCACCTTGAGCCAGTGGGCACGAGCCAACGGTGTAGTCGTAGTCGCCGATGAAGTTCAGTCTGGTGTGGCTAGAACCGGTAAGTGGTTTGCCAGCGAGTGGGAAGAGGGCTTTGAGCCTGACCTATTCACAATCGCCAAGGGTATTGCCGGCGGCATGCCGATCTCGGCTGTTACTGGTCGCGCAGAAATCATGGACGCTTCACACCCTGGCGGTCTTGGCGGTACCTTCGGTGGAAACCCGGTTGCAGCAGCTGCAGCGGTAGCCGTGCTCAAGCAGATTGAAGCCGGTGGTGTTATCGAACGCGCCGCAGCAATCGAGCTGGTGATTCGTGAACGCCTCGAGGCGATGAAGGCTAAGTATCCGGTGATCGGAGACATCCGTGGTCACGGAGCCATGATGGCTATTGAGTTCATCGAGCCTGGAACGCTAAACCCTAATAAGGCAGCGGTTGATGCCCTGGTAAAGCACTGCCACAGCAATGGTGTGCTGATTTTGAACGCCGGAACCTACTACAACGTAATCCGCTTCCTGCCACCATTGGCAATCTCGGATGCCTTGCTGAACGATGCTATGGACGTTCTAGAAGCTGGACTAGCAGCTCTGTAAAAGTCAAAAAATCCCCCGGCCAGATTGGTCGGGGGATTTTTTGTGCCTAAAACTTTGCGATGCGTTACTTAACCTTCTTTAGGAGTCTTGCCTTGACCGCTCCCCTGATCTGAACAATCAGCACAATGGCAATGGCCAAGAAGAACACCGCTGAACCAATCACGTTTGCCTCGGCTGGCACACCGCGGGTTGCCGCGGCGTAAATAAAGATTGGGAACGTAGTCACAGCTTGGCCACCGTTGAAGTAAGTGATGATGAAGTCATCAAAACTCAGGGCAAATGACAGCAGTGCAGCTGCAGCGATACCAGGCATGAGTAGCGGGAGGGTGATTTTTCGGAAAACAGCACTCGGACTGCCGTACAAGTCGCGCCCAGCCTCTTCAAGCGCCGGGTCGAGAGTTTGAACACGAGCCTTTACCGTCACAACCACGAAAGACAGACAGAACATTACGTGGGCAAGAATGATGGTGGTGTATCCCTGACCCAAACCGATGTTGAAGAACTCAGCTGCCAGACCTGAAGCCATGACAACCTCAGGTGTGGCCATCGGCAAGAATAGGCCGAGACTCACCCATTTGCGACCCTTGAACTGATAGCGGACCAACGCGATAGCGATCATGGTGCCGAGCACCGTTGCAATGGCGGTTGAAACCACACCGATAAGAATCGAGCTGCCGACTGCCTCGCAAACGCCCTGACGCTCACAAACCTTTAGCCAGTTGTCCAGGGTAAAACCCTGCCACTGCGCATTCGATTTAGTGCTGTCGTTGAACGAGAAGGCTACGGTGTACGCAATCGGAGTGAGTAGAAATACAAAAGCGACAATCGCGTAGAAAGGCAGGACAAGGCCTTTGAGCTTATTTGTTTTCAAAGCAGGTCCTCGCTTCCGGTGCGCTTTACGTAGACGCCCACAATCACCAGGATTACCGCCATCAGTGCCACCGATAGCGCCGATGCGATTGGCATGTTGTGCTCACTGATGTACTTGGACTCGATCACGTTTCCGAGCATCTGAGTTTGAGCCGAGCCGAGGAAGTTCTTGCTGGCGTTTACGTAGTCACCAGCCATAGGAATGAAAGTGAGCAGCGTACCTGAGATGATTCCCGGCATAGAAAGCGGCAAAGTCACCTTGGCAAATACCTTGCTTGGGCTGGCGTAAAGGTCTCCTCCAGCCTCGAGCAGCCGAACATCAAGCTTTTCAAGTGTGGTGTAGAGCGGCAGAGTCATAAACGGAATGAAGTTGTAGGTCAGACCAAAAACAACAGCAAACGGGGTGCCGATGATGTACTGATCAGGAGCCAACCAACTTAGGTCCTGAAGAGTCTTTACGATCCAAGACTCGTTAGAGAAAATTTGAGACCAGGCCAGTGTGCGAAGCAAGAAACTGATGAAGAACGGCGCAATCACCAGAGTCACCAGCATTCTCTGCAGCAACGGGCGGTTGCGCAGTTTTACACCGATGAAGTAAGCGAGCGGATAACTAATCAGCAGCGCCGCGATGGTCGCCATCAGTGCGTACGAGAACGACCGCAAGACGTGTGGCAGGTAATCGGTGGCTAACGGCGCGAAGTTCTGAATGTTGAAACCGTACTTGAACCCCTGATCAGCCAAGCTAACGGCCTCAATGCTGCCGAGCGAAACAGCGATCAGTGAGAACAGCGGGGCTAGAAAGAATAGGGCTAGGTAGGCCAAACCCGGAGCCAATAGGACCCAGGCAACACGTGATGATTTGCGTTCGGTGTCAGCGTGCTTAACATCGCTGGTTGAGTGCGCAAATGCTCCAAACGCCACGGCTATGCTCCGGCGTGGTTCTCTGGCAGGTCGCCGAGCCCAAAACTGTGCTCTACCTTCCAGCTAACCCAAACCTTGGCCCCGACTTCAGTCACTGGGCTCTTGCCAATGTTTTGAGCAAAAACTGTGACTTCACCGATGTTTGGGATGTCAATCAAATACTGGTTACTCACACCGGTGAATCGAATGTCAATGATCTCGCCCGGGCCGATCAGGTTATGACCGGCATCCAAAGTCGGCTGCTCCTCATGGAAGAACGCCTTCTCTGGGCGAACACCGATGGCGATTTTGCCCGAGTGCTTTTCAGCACGAGCCTTTGGCACTGAGATTTTGTTGCCGGCAACATTGATACTGACGGCGTTGGCATTTTCTTCGACAACTTCGCCAACGAAAAGATTCGACTGACCCAGGAACTTCGAGACAAAAACAGTTTTTGGCCGGTCGTATAGCGCCTCAGGAGCACCCATCTGCTCAATTCGGCCCTTGTTCATAACTGCCACGGTGTCAGCCATGTCCATGGCTTCTTCCTGGTCGTGAGTCACATGCAAGAAGGTAAGGCCAACCTCAACTTGAATTGCCTTGAGCTCAATCTGCATTTCGCGACGGAGCTTCAGGTCAAGTGCACCCAGAGGTTCGTCCAGCAACAACAGCGATGGGCGGTTTACCAGTGCGCGAGCTAGTGCTACACGCTGCTGCTGACCACCCGAGAGCTGCTGCGGCTTGCGATTTGCGAGGTGCTGAAGTTGAACCAGAGTCAGTGCTTCTTGAGCCTTAGCCAAGGGATCGGCAACTTTGCGCTGACGAAGACCGAAGGCCACGTTTTCGAGCACTGACATGTGTGGGAAGAGCGCGTAACTCTGGAAAACAGTGTTAATTGGGCGCTCGTGCGGCTTGGAATCAGTGATGTCCTTGCCGCCCAGAAGAATCTGTCCGGTAGTAGGTTCATCGAGGCCGGCAACTAGCCGCAGGGTCGTGGTTTTACCGCAACCTGACGGGCCTAGCAGAGCAAAAAATTGACCGGCTGGAATGTGAAGATCAAGGTCTTCAATCGCAGTAAAACCAGGGAATTCCTTTCGGATTCCTACCAGGTCAAGATCTGCGCCGGAAAAATTAGAGTTCTGGTTCACTCACCAACCTGCCTAAACGCCAGTAGCTGAGTTGAAAGCTTCGTTGAACGCTGAGTGCTCTGCGTAAGACAAAGTTCTGAATGTCTGAAGCTTGCTGGCATCAGGGAAGATTAGCGGGTTATTGGCTAGATCTGGATCTGCTGCGGCAACGATTTCCTTGGTTCCGGCAACCGGTGGTGCGTAAACCACACCACCGAGAATTACCTGAGCCGAAACCTCTGGGTCGTAGTAGTAGTTGATTAGCTTCTCAACGTTGGTCTTGTGCTGAGCACCCATCGGAACAGTGAACGAGTCGGTGTTTAGCGTGGCACCGTTCGGGTCCATCACAAAGCCGTACTCGTCGCCCCACTCAAGGTCACCAGACCACACCAAACCGGCCACAGCGTTCTTTTGATCGAATGACTCGATGTAACCCTGGCCCTTGGTGTTGATTTGGCCATCGGCTACCTGCTTGGCAACCAGGTCAACAGCATCCATGTACTGGTCTTCAGTGACATTAGCAATGTCGATGCCCTGAGAAATCAGGATCAGACCTACAGCCTCGCGGTACTCGCTCAGCATGACCACACGGCCCTTGAGCGCTGGCTGCCACAGGTCAGCCACCGAAGTTGGTGCGTCTTTTCCGGTTAGTTCCTTGTAAAGGGTTTTGTTGTACGCAATACCGGTCATAAATGACATCCAAGGCATGCTGTACTCGCGGCCAGAGTCAAAAGTTGGCGAGGCAACTGAAGCATTCATGTTCGAGTGGTTAGGAATGTTCGCAAGGTTTAGCTTTTGAACCAGACCTGACTCGATCAGGAACGCATTCTGCCAGTCGGTAAGACACATGGTGTCGGCGCCGATGTCCTGCCCTGCAAGCAACTGCTTCTCAGCCTGGCCGTAGTACTCGTTGTTTCCGACGATGGCCTCAGGGTCGTAGTAAACCTTGATTCCGGTTTCAGCTTCAAAAGCCTTCAACGTTGGGTAGCTGGCGTCTTCTTCACCGTCAAGGTATGCAGCCCAGTTATCCCAGGTAATTACCTTTTCGGACTCAGAAAGGTCCTCGGCAGGAGTCAGGCCGGTTTCGGTTGAACCTCCGGGTGCACATGCTGCAAGAGTAATTGCCGCCGCGGTTGCACCTGCGCCAGCCAAAGCTGCGCGGCGGGTGATTTGGTGACGTCGAGCATTTGCAACCAGCTCGCTAATCATTGGGTCTTCCGGAAGAGGCTTATTCATTGCCATGACTCCTAAACAAGAGGGGCCTTCATTGGCCCAACCAACACAACCAAAGGCGCAAAGTCGCGCTTTCATTCACATACTGCCATAAAGTCCGGCGCGCGTGAAATCAGAGCAGGGGTGCCGCAGAAAAAATAAACCTGGTGGAAACATTTGAACTGAAGTTCAGCTGACCAGACAGCCAACCCGAGGGCAACTCCAGCCTGTCGGCGGCGGACCTAAACCCCAACTGCGACTGAGTCACCGGGTCGGCGCGCCCAAGGAGGATGCGGACGCCAAAGTTAGCGAGCATTGCCTGCGATACACCGGTTAGCGCCTGCGAAGCGGCGATAAGGTGCATTCCGAGAGAACGGCCGCGTGCCAGCAGGCTACTCAGAGCTGGCTGCGCATTCGGCGAGCGCAAGAACACCTCAGCCAACTCGTCAATGACAATAAAGAGTTGATTCTCGATTGCCTCACCCCGAGCCAGCGCTGTCTCACGCCGGCTCAATTCAGCCCCCACCTGCTTCCAGAGCTCAACTGGGTCGTGGTCATCGATGTCCGTGACGTAACGTTCAACCGCCGGACTGGTGCTATAGCCAGCAAAGGCCGCTCCCCCTTTGAAATCCAAGAGCCAAAACTGATACCGCCCGTCGAGCGCCTCGGCCGAGTTGAGGGCGCCAGAAACAAGCTGCTTGAGCAAAATACTTTTACCCGATCCGGTTGCTCCGATGACTAGGAGGTGGGCTTCGGCCCCATCTAACTTCAAGGTGACAGGCTCACCTGATTCAGTGGCTCCGACAGTGAAACCCCCGGGTGTCTGTTCCAGCCACTGGTGTGCCTCCGTCAGCCGAGCAATTGTTCTGCGAGTTTGTAATTCCGGCTTGAGTTTCCGGTACAGGGCGTCGTGCCACTCCTGCTTCCAAAAGATTTGCCAGCGCGGCAGCTGGCTATCCCCGATGTAGACCAATCCATCAACAATCTCGATGGGTTTGGAAAGATCAATGTCACGGCTTCGTCGACCTCGGGCGGCCAAGGGAAAAATAATTAGTGACAGCAGGGCCAATGCCAGCATGTGCCAAGCGCCGGTGGTGGCTCCTGCCACGAGACCCAGAATCAATGAAGGCACTAACCACACGAATTGCATTCAAAAAGATTGGGTCCAAGCGCTCGTGCCTGGACCCAATCGGTCAAATCTGTGGAGAACCCCCCGCATAAAGCTGGTGGCGCTAATCTCCGATGTAACTCATAACGTGCTTGATGCGTGTGTAGTCCTCAAAGCCGTACTGTGAAAGGTCTTTACCGTAGCCCGAGTGACGGAAACCACCGTGTGGCATTTCAGCCGCTAGTGGAATGTGCGTGTTGATCCAGACACAACCAAAGTTCAGGCTCTTTGAGAACCGCATGGCGCGGGTGTGGTTCTGGGTCCAAACTGATGATGCCAAACCGTATTTGACATCGTTGGCCCAGCGAAGCGCCTCATCGTCGTTGGCAAACTTCTGAACGGTCACTACCGGCCCAAAAATTTCACTTTGAATGTGCTCATCTTTTTGCTTTAGACCTGACAAGACGGCAGCCTCTAGGAAGTAACCCCGATCGCCAACACGGACACCGCCAGTTTCGAGGTTGGCGTGGTCTGGCAGGCGGTCGATAAAGCCTTGAACGCGCTCAAGCTGACCGGCGTTGTTGAGCGGACCGGAAAGAATGTCGTCACGGCTCGGGTCACCAGTAATTGCGTTTGCCTTTACTTCGGCCACCAATAGTGCCAAGAACTCATCGTGAACGGACTCATGCACCAAGATGCGGGTAGCAGCTGTGCAGTCCTGACCTGCGTTGAAGTATCCGGCGATTGCAATCTGTGCAGCCGCCTTCTGCAAATCAGCGTCTGCACAAACTATTACTGGCGCCTTGCCGCCCAGCTCCAGGTGGACGCGCTTTAGGTCGGTGGCAGCAGACTTAGCAACCTCCATACCTGCTCGAACAGATCCGGTAATTGAAACCATCTGAGGAATTTCATTTTCAATCATGGCGCGACCGGTGTCTCGGTTGCCAGCAACCACGTTGAACACGCCCTTTGGCAAAAACTCTGCGGCAATTTCGGCCAAGAGGAGGGTCGATGCTGGCGTAGTGTCTGAAGGTTTGATGACCACTGTGTTGCCCGCTGCAATTGCAGGAGCAAATTTCCATACAGCCATGTTGAGTGGATAGTTCCAAGGGGTGACCTGTCCAATCACACCGATAGGCTCACGACGAATCCATGACGTGTGATCGCGGGCGTACTCGGCAGCGGCCTTGCCCTCTAGGTTTCTGGCAGCGCCGGCAAAAAAGCGGATCTGGTCCACCGATGGAGCCATCTCGTATTCGACCAAGGTACTTCGAGGTTTTCCGGTGTTTTCCGACTCCACATCGGCAGCCTCTTCAGCACGGGCTTCGAGTGCGTCGGCAATTCTGAACAGGGCTAGTTGGCGTTCACTCGGAGTGAATTGACTCCACTCCTCGAAGCCCTTGGCTGCGGCCTGATACGCAGCATCGACATCGGCTGCCGACGAGACCGGAGCATGGGCATAAGCCTCCCCGGTGGCCGGGTTAATTACTTCGCTGGTTTCCCCAGACTTTGAATCAACGTACTCACCATTGATGAAGTTTTTCAGTTGTCGCACCGACATCGGTCTTCTCCTTAGAGGTTTGGGCTTCAGTTGCGATTCTAATCAGGATTCGCTACTGACAAAATCATGAATCCGAAGGCAAATATCACAATTGGCTATCAAATCAGTCGTGAAATGGCGACGCGAGCGCGTTTTCGTTTGCTAAAAGGCTTTTTCACTGTCAAAATCGTTGTATGTCACGAGTCCAACGCACCAACTCAACGCAGCTAGACGACGTTTCTCGATCAATCATCGAGCAGCTGCAGACTGACGGGCGCCGTTCCTATGCCGAAATCGGAAAGAACGTTGGACTGAGCGAGGCCGCCGCGCGCCAGCGAGTTCAGAAACTTACGGATTCTGGCGTACTTCAGATTGTGGCCGTGACAGATCCAAAACAGCTTGGGTTTCATCGCCAGGCAATGATCGGTGTTCGCTGCGGCGGCGACACCAGAGAAATCGCGAAAAAGCTGACCGCGATGCCCGAGGTGGACTATGTGGTCCTCACCGCCGGGAGCTTTGACATTTTGGTTGAGGTGGTCTGTGAGAACGATGATGAACTCATCGCCCTCCTCAATTCAAAGATCCGGACTCTGCCCGGAGTAACTTCTACCGAATCGTTCGTGTATTTGAAGGTGCAAAAGCAGGTTTACAACTGGGGAACCAGATGAGTCTCCAGCCAAACAAATAGTAAAGAGTGATATCAAATGGCTATCTGGAATCGAAAGAAAGCAGAATCCGCCACCCCTCTCCTTGACGCGCGTAAAGCAGGTCAGGAACCAACCCCACAAATGCTGCAGCAGGCCGCCAAGGACAACATGTTCTTGCACTTCACCCGCCACAGCCCATACTTCGCCAAGAACGGCGAAATTCCGATAATTACTCACGCCGAGGGCCACCACTTCTGGGACCAAAATGGCAAAAAGTATTTTGATGGCATTTCAAGCCTTTTCTCGGTGAACGCTGGTCACGGACGCCACCGCCTGGCCGAAGCCGCCGCAAAGCAGATGAAGGAGTTGGACTACTTCCCGCTCTGGTCTCACGCTCACAAACCAGGTATTGAACTTTCTGAGCGCCTACTCTCGTACGCACCAAAGAACATGTCGCGAGTCTTCTTCACGACCGGTGGTGGCGAGGCCAACGAAACAGCATGGAAGCTTGCCAAGCAGTACTTCAAACTTCAGGGCAAGCCGATGAAGCACAAGGTACTCACCCGCGCAGTTGCCTACCACGGCACCTCGCACGGAGCGCTTTCGCTAACCGGTATTCCATCGATGAAAAAGGCCTTTGAGCCACTTGTTCCATCAACATTCCGTGTGCCAAACACCAACTGGTACCGCGCTCAGGACGACTTCGAGACAGAGGAAGACTTTGCCAAGTGGGCAGCCGACCGAGTTGAAGAAATGATTCTGTTTGAAGACCCAGACACGGTTGCAGCATTCTTCCTTGAGCCAGTCCAAAACTCTGGTGGTTGTTTCACAGCGCCGAAGAGCTACTTTAAGCGGGTTCGCGAGATCTGCGATAAGTACGACGTGATTTTGGTAGCGGATGAAACCATTGATGGTTTCGGTCGCATCGGAACCATGTTTGCTTCGGAGCTCTACGACTTCGAGCCTGACATGTTGGTTTGTGCCAAGGGCATGACCTCGGCCTACGCTCCCATCGGTGCATTGATCATGTCAGAGAAGTTCTTTGAGCCATTCAAGCAGGGCACCACACTGTTCCCACACGGATACACCTACGGTGGCCACCCAGTTTCTTGTGCAGTTGCACTGGAGAACCTAGATATTTTCGACGAGGAAGACCTGGTCGGAAATGTTCGTCGGAATGCACCGGAATTCCGCCGCACGCTTGAGAAACTGCGCGATCTGCCAATTGTGGGCGATGTTCGAGGCGAAGGTTACTTCTACGCCATTGAGCTTGTGAAAGACAAGAACACCAAGGAAACCTTCAACGACGCTGAGTCCGAGAAGTTGCTCCGCGGAATCTTGTCACACCGCATGTTTGAAGAAGGGCTCTACTGCCGCTCAGATGACCGTGGCGACCCAGTAGTCCAACTTGCTCCTCCCCTAACTATCGGACCGGATCAGTTCAACGAAATCGAACAGATTCTCCGAGGTTGCTTGGATGAAGCTTGGCGGGCGATGTAGTTCTCCACAGAATTTGGCTCGCGTCGAATGACGATGAATGCATGAACGAAAGTTAGGGCATGACAAACATCAACTTCGACGCGAGCCTTTCTTTTAACTCTCCGCTTGGCGTTATCTCGATTCACTCACGAAACGAAAAGGTGGTGCGGCTTGTAATCGGCGGCGAGCCAGCCCCGGCAAATGGCCGTAGCAGCACACTTCGCAATGCTGAGCGCCAAATATCGCGCTACCTCAGCGGCAAGTCCAAAACACTAGATTTTGAAGTTGCCACGCAAGGAACCCCTTTTCAAGAGGCCGTTTGGCGTGCGCTTGAGAGCATTGAATTTGGCAAGACGCTTAGCTACGGGCAGATTGCCCAATTGTGCGGAAACCCAAAAGCGGTTCGAGCCGTGGGCGGCGCAGTGGCAGCAAACCCAGTTCCGCTTCGAATTCCATGCCATCGGGTACTCGGTTCGACAGGACAGGTTACTGGGTACACGCCAGGGCTTGGAATCCCGACCAAGTTGGCCCTTCTCAAACTTGAGGGGGTTAGCTCACATACCAGTTTTGAAAGATTAGACAGCATTCAGACATAAACCCTTTGAGGCACCTGGCCCTAGATTCGAGAGCAGCATGACACCCGAACACTTCGTCGCGACGTATCGCGAGCATTTACCGGCAATCAGTCGGTACTTGGGGCGTCGCGTTGACCGGGATCAGGTTGAGGATTTAGCCGCAATGGTTTTTGAGGTTGCCTGGCAAAAACGAGACTCGGTAGCACTGGGCCAAGAACTCCCCTGGCTCTATAAAATTGCGAGTTTCCAGGTTTCAAATTTTCGTCGCCGACAAAGTTCCGCGTTGAAGTTTCTAACCCTAACCCTGAGTCCCGACAACGCACCCTCGGCAGAATCGCTAGCTGTATTCGATGCGGATCTAGCGGCCGGATGGGCAAAACTGAGCGCCTCAGATCGAGCATTGCTTGCGTTGGTGGCCTTTGACGGCCTGGGGGTTGGCGAAGCCGCTAGAGCGCTCAGTATTTCTGCCAATGCCGCCAGCGCAAAGCTGCACCGCGCCAGCGCCAAACTTGCAAAATATCTAGCCGTGAAAGATTAGAGACTCGGGCGACATAAACCAGATATGAAAGAAAACAATCTGGATGCCCGCCTAAAAGCAGCCGACCCAGTGGTCGAAGTTGAACTAGGCAGTGAGGTACTGCACAACGCCACAACTACACAAGCCCATGGGCTTGGGCGTAAGCACCACATGAATGCCGCCGCTAGACCGAGGTTCATCTTGACCGCGCTGGCTGCAGCGGGAGCACTTGCCATCACGATTCCATTGACCCTGTCTCCCGGGGAGCCGCAATACTTGCTATCCGTGGGCGACTCGCAGAGCAGCTCTATGCTTGGCGCCAAGGGAGCACCCGGAACCGAAGCCGACCAAGGTGTGCGCGACATGATGATGTGGACGCAGTACAACTATCTAGCCGGTGATTCGCTGGGCAGTGAGGCTGGCCAGGGCGTGGCCTATAAAGCCAAGCTAAATGGCTCACCAACTGATTACCTATTGATGCTTGGCCGGGTCTTCTCGATCGAAGGAACCCCAAAAGAATCGCAGTACTCGTCGGCAGAATGGCCAACCTGGGTGCTCGGACCAGAGGATGGTTCCGGTCCAAACGTTTACTTGAACTGGTCTGGTAACGGAAGTTGGTGGTACAACGATCCGAGCGCCTGGCCAAACGTTCAAGCTCTGAAATCCTGCGAACCAGTAGCCAGCGATGGCGAAGTCGATCAGGTTGACCCGGATTGCTCTGGCTTTGTCGAAACACCAATTGAATCAGGCAAGGTACCAACCGAATCCGAACTTGTGGAACAGGCGAATCAGATTTTTACCTCCGCGGGCGTGAGTTTTCCTAGAAATCAGCTTCGGGTGTCACGTGACACCTGGGGTGCTTCTGTTGAAGCATCGATGTTTTTGAATGGCAGCCCAACCGCCGAGATGTGGTGGATGAGTTGGTCTGACTCTGGAGCACTGGCCAGCGTCAGCGGCTTCGCGGCAGAGTTTGAACAAATGGGAACCTTCAACACCGTGAGCCAAGAATCGGCGGTGTCTCGACTTGCCGATTATCGCTACTCGGGCGGCGTTGCCTACAAGTTTTATAACTCAGGTATTGCGTTGCCCATGGCCGATGGTATTGACACCCGCGAACTTGACCCCGAATCAGCGCCTGGACCAGAGATTTTGGATCTAACCATCGATTCTGCAGAATCAGCTAACGTCACTATTTGGGCTTCAGACAACTCGGTTTGGATCTTGCCCGGATACGTTTACTATGCAAAAGATGCATTTGCCGGGGCAGTGTTTGCGCTCGAAGATGGGCTGGTGAAGCTGCCAGCGCTAGAGGAAACTAAGTAGCCTGGCGGGTTACAACTGTGATGACGCGGTCGGAAACCTCGAGCTTGAGGCCGGCTAGGCTCGCTCGTTCAGCCAGCTCATCGATGGTTTTCGGAATTTCCTGACCGATCAACGCAC
>JACCEA010234823.1_pt1 | contig 26964 bp, 30 predicted proteins | sample 7449851 | NCBI WGS metagenome assembly JACCEA01 (sample SAMN15323453, study PRJNA562643) | freshwater metagenome | isolation source: river surface water | place: USA:Blue River Watershed | collected 2017-08-18
TGTTCAGTATTAATTTGTTGAGAGGGATCAATATTATTTATTCTATAAAAATCATTTAATTCTTCAGGAGTAATATTTGCATCTTCACTTGCACATGTTCGTGCAGCAACATTAGGACATTTAATACCAGTTGGACCTAATAAAGATCTATCACCAATACACATATTTATATGCATATTTAAACAATCAATATGAAAACAACATCCACAAGTAAGAATAGCTCTCTGTTCTGGAGTAGTATTTTCAGCACAAATAAAACATTCATCTCGACATTTAGGATTTGAAGGATTAGAATCAAGTGCAATTGCGCCACCATACAAATCTAAATATTTTTTCTTATATTTTAAATACTTTAAATAATAACTCATATATATAAATATGCTCACTATAAAAAATTGACTAAATAAGCAATTTTTTATTTAGCTCGTTCCTCTTACTTAAAAAAAATTGAAAAAATAATTTTATCAAAAGCCCATTAGTTTTGAAGCTTTTGACTATTAGTAGTAGGTCAGGCTTTGCTTAACCTACTACTAATTAGTTACTGGTTGAACCACAGGTCGGGTCCAGTACAAAAAACCCTTAATACGTAGATTTGTAACTAAATCTACATCTCAAGCGTATAATTCAAAATAACTCCAGTGGGTTATTAAACAGACATGTACCTATGTATATGTTTGGAGAATTATAAAAATGTACACTAATTACAGCTCTTTTGTACATTGCTTATTAACTTTATTTTTGGTGTTTTCTGTAAGAGCATCAAAAGCCACACCTTCGGGTTGTACGTGTATGTTTAGCCACACTAAATATACACTTTAGCGGAACGTTCAGAAATTTAGTATTGCGTAACTATTGGTTAGTTCTATCTAGCCATGCTGTTCCTTTGCTATTTCCGCATGTGACTATTAACTAGTCACATAAATCTGTATCATCCAAACTATAATTCATCCATTAAATTCATTTATTCAAACTATACTTTAACGCACCCACCCCCTTTATATTTAAAAATATATTGATTATTAATTAATAAACATTATATGCAAAAAATATATGTATATGAAAATAAATTATTCAAAGAAACAAGTATAGATTTATATGTTAAATTTTTACAAGGTCTTAGAATTAAATATTTAGGAGCAGAACAAGATTGTTTAGATTGGATTGTTTATTCACCATATTTTAGTGTTGAAGTTAATTCAAATATAAAATCAATTTCATATGGTTTTGTAAAAACAGATAATGAAACAATATATTGTATTGATCAAGAAGAATATAATAATTTAATTAATTTGTTAAATATAAAATCATTTGAATGGTATGAACAAGTCCAAGTGATATAAAAAATTGTTTTTGTAATTAATTAGATATTTATATAATAAATATTATATTCTATTTATTATGAAAGTACCTAGTAAACCTATAAAAAAATCATATAGATCGACATGTTTGTCTATAATGGATGATTTAACACATTCAAATAATTCTATTCAAAAAATAGTTCAAATAAAACATATAAATATATATTTGTATGTGCATATATGTATAACAAATTCATTTGATCAAGCCTACTTTATAATAAAATATTTAGCATGTGTACAAACAAGAACATCACAAGACAAGTCAATATACTTACCAACAAAAAAACTAGATTTAAATATAGATACATCATTTCAAATAAAATTAAATTCAAATACAACATTACATATTTGTAAAATGCAAACATTAATAAATCCTAATTTACTTGAATATAAAATAAACTATTTGTATTTACCAAAATTAGAAACAAATATTGATACAATAAAAAAACTGTTTGATATCAAACCACTTTATTATATGAGTGGTTTGAATCAAAGAAAATTAATAGAATATAAACAAGATGAAATGGAAAACTTAGAAAAACTATTAGATAATTTAAATGTTTAATTGGATTTTACTTCTCGACCTTTCCAGCATCTTAAATTTCTCATTCCAGATGATACACAAGTTACAGGATTAGACTTCATATCAGAAAGCTTTTCTTTAACAATAGTTCCTTCACTAGTTGAATAATATACATCACGAATATCAAGAGTACATTTTTCCATAAAACATAAACAATGATAACATGGTCTTGACTCTGTGAGAGCACCAGATTTAGTAAATCTAACAACAACAATATCTAACTTTTTAGGTTTGTTTTTCTTATTCTTTATTTTTCCGATTGCATCAACCTCAGCATGTGTAGATGGCATAAAGCCAAACTTAATATTAGAATTAGTTCCAACAGCCAACTTTTTCGCACCAGCCACTGCTCTGTCTCGAAGGCAGAACAATGGCATAATGGTAGTATCCCTGCGAAAGCTTAGCAGTAGAATAATAGTTATCATGTATATTTTCCTTGATTGTTTGACACAATTCAATTTTAGAAGTAGAGTTAATTTCTTTAACGGTTGTCATGGTTTAATATATATAAGATATGTATTATAATTATTTAAGTATATTAATATATTTATTTTTCAATTTTTTTTAAGTTCAAATATTTAAGTAAATTTGAATGTTTGTATTGGAACTGGGATTTTTGCTTGAATTTGTAAAACTGATTCTAAATTTTTATCTAAATCATCTACAAATATTATTTTATTAAATTTATCTAGCTTAATATAACTATTAAGCAAATACTCTCCTTTAGGTATAGAACCTGCATATAGTACTGGATAAACAATTTTATATATAGATAATATTATTCTTGTAGCTATTTGTTGAGATCTAGTTCTTGCAGTTAAATAAATTATTTTAGATTCAGACCATTTTGTAACAAGTTGTAATTTACCAAATCCTTCTAAATTATTAATTTGAGGAATTAATGTGTTTAATAATTCTGGATCTGTAGTTTGTTCAATTAGTTTATCAGTTTGAATTGCACACCTTGATTCATAATTAAATAAAGTGTTATCTAAATCAATTATAATTAAACTGTTTGGAACAATATGGTCTGCAATTTTTGCAAAAGATTTAGTATTAATACACATTATAGAATAAAAAACTAAATAAAATTATATTGGGGGTTAAAAAATTTAACTTTTACACATATAAAGATTGATTTGTTGCTACAAATTTAAGTAAAAGTTCTGGAATTTGTACAAGTTTATGTTCTAGTTCTACCATTTCAAAAGTTCGAGTTATTTTTATTAATTCATTTGCAATATTTACTATTTTTAGAATAGCCTTAACAAATTCTCCTAAAAATATTTTGTTTCCATAATCTAGATAGTCTCCAATAAATTCTTTTGCTTGAATTTGATTTTCAACTTTAGTCCAGTGGATTGATGCTTCAACCATATCATAGTGAATTGTATAATCAGTTCCTGAGTTAATTTGAAGTGAAACCTCATCTGCTTGAAACTCTGAATACATTGATGTCACTTTACTAATTAATTGAACAAGATTAGGGTTACTAAACTCGGCAAGAATATCTGGTGAATTAAGTTTTTCCTCATCTGGAACACTAAAACTAGTAAAACAGCTTAAAAATCCAACAAGATCTTCAACTTGTAGTGAATTAAGTGAACCATCTTGAATTAATTTAGCCCAAACTAAACAATGTGCTTCTTTAATATGGATTGCAATTAAACCCAATGGTGTTAGTTTGGGTTCATCAACTCCATCAACTTCCCTTAGTAGGTTTGTTTGTTTTGGCAAACAAACTTCAACAAATCCTTTAGATTCTAAGTACTCAAGAACACGATCTATACTTGATCCCATAAAGTTATTTGTAAGTGTAAGCTGAGAACTAAGTTCTAACATTTTTGTTTGTGTTACTTGGGTAGTCTTGTATAATTCAATATCTTGATTAATAAATTTGTATTCATCTTTAATAACAGCAATTCTTTTTTCAGCTTCCTTTCTTTTTTTATTTACAAACATTTTTAAATTTGTAGTCAAATAAATATATTCTTGAATTACATCATGGTCTGCTTGTATTTGTAACATAGGTTTTAGTTCTAATTTACCAAGTTCTGATTTTAATCCTTGGGCTTTAAGTTCTAATTCTTTTGCAACCATTGATTTGGATGCATAACCAACACAAGAATCTTTTGTTCCCAATCCTAGTCCAATCATATTTAAAATTAAATTATAACCAATTTTAAACTTTGATACAAGGTGTTGCGGTTTTCCTGATAAAACTGTTTTGTATGTTGAAATGTCAGGATAAGTTTTAAACAAGTTCACCAAATGAATTACATGACCAACAGTATCAATACCTCTTCTTCCAGCTCGTCCAGCCATTTGAGAATATTCATGAGAGTACAAAGGTCTTAGCAGGTTACCATCAAATTTAGTCAAATCAGTAAATAGTACAGTTTTTGTAGGCATATTCACACCAATAGAAAAGGTTTCAGTTGCAAATAGCAACTTGATAAAACCACGTGCATATAACAGTTCAACCATTTCTTTTAACACAGGCATAACCCCAGAATGATGAATTGCAATACCCTTTTCAATTAATTTGACCATAAAGACATACTCGGGTAGTTCTAAATACTCTTGATAATTAGGTAATTTGCGAATAATTTGTTCACATTCATATGCAGCAGTATAAGGTACTTTAGAATCAAATGGAAGCAAACTTGTAGTTATTTCATGAGCAGCTATTTCTAACTGTTTTCTTGAAAGAACAAAACATAACGCAGGAAGCATTTCATTTTGAACCATATACTCACATACTTTATTTAACACATGAGGTCTTGATACTTTAACCTGTTTGTCTTCTAATAAATCTAAAAACTTTTTATTATTTTTATGTGTTAGATCAGAAAATGTTCCATTTGATGTTTGAATAGTTTGGTTTTTGTTAGCCCACGAGTTAAACTCTTGTTCTAAAGCTTTGTCTTTAACCTTTTTAAATAGTCCTGAATTAGTTGTTAGAAAAGTATAGTGAGTTAGTGGTACAACTCGATGATTGGTTGGACACAAGTAAACTGGATTACATTTAATTGTCTCAATCCATCCAGCAAATTCTTCTGGTCTATCAATTGTGGCTGATAACATCACCATTTGAACATGTGAGGGTAACATCATGATTGTTTCTTCCCAAACTCTTCCCCTATCCGCATCATTAATATAATGCACTTCATCAAAGACCACACAACCAAGTTGTGAAAAGTCTAATTCAAACTCGCCAGGAATGCTTTGTTTAGAGTTAAGTTTAAGGTATAGAGTGTTCATAAGAATTTCAGTGGTCATAATTAGCACATCAGCAATAGGATTTGCCTTAATATCCCCAGTAAGAATTCCAAAAGAAATATGTGGGAATTTTTTTTGAAACTCATAAAATTTTTGATTTGATAGCGCTTTAATAGGTGCTGTATAAATAACCTTTTTGCCTTGAGAAACAAAATGTTCAATTGCAAACTCGGCAGGAAGTGTTTTACCAGATCCAGTGTGAGCAGTAACTAACACATGAGCTCCTTCAATAATCCCTTCTAATGCATATTTTTGAAAAGGACTAAGTTCAAAGGGATAAGATGAAAAAACATCTTCATATTTATTATTAGAATAACTTGATGTATTACAAATAACAACCATAGTAGTTAAGTATTAATTAAATAAAATAAATTAATCAATTTAAACAAGTTAATAAATCAATTTTTTCTTAGTTGTTAATTTAGTTCTGAACTAACTTTTTTCTTTATTACTTTACGTTTAGGTACAACAAATTCCTCTTCAGAACTATATTCATCTATTTCATTATATAAATTATTACAGTTTAAAACTGATTGGACATTTATTATGTCAAGATTATTTTCAGAAATTATACTCTGTGCATCGTCTTCACTCCAAGTTTTTAAAATTTCATCAAACATTTGATAGCAAGAAAAATCGTGAATAAACTCTTTGCGAGAATAAAATTGCATTTGTGTTTGACTTATTTGGTTTAAATATATTAGTAAAGCTTGTGCTGACAAATAAGGTGGAATTAAGAATTTAGATTTAGATTCAATTTGTTCAACAGAAATTCCATGATAACTTAACCATCCAGGGTCATAACATAAAGTTAAAACACCAAGTCCAGCAAAAACCTTTGCATTTGTATAAAATATTTGTTTGCATGCTGTCTTGGCCATATTCAGTTCCAAATGTTTTCCATCTAATAGCTTAGTACTAAACTTGGATTCATTTGCATCCATAAACACAAATATTTGATCTGAAAAGTTCCCTTGAGATAAATATTCAATTCTTGCTTTTTTAATTTGTTGCAGTAGTCTAACATATCCAAAACAGTTAATTTCAAATCTTTCTTGAGCTAAGTTAAAATCAAATGTATCAAGTGTTGTTGTCCAAATGGATTGTTTAGATTCTAGTGTTTGATATGCATTAAAAACAATATAGTCTGCTTGTGTACAAACATGAAGTAGTTTTAAATTCATTGGTTTACTAGATGCAAGATCAAATGAAAAATATTTATCTGATTTTAATTGTTCAGAACTAGGATTTCTTCCTGTTCTAAAACATTCCCAACCAATTGCTTCAGCATGATCTGCAATAATTTTACCAAGTCCATGAATTCCACCAAAAACAACAATTGACTTGTGTTTATTATTTGTTTGTTTTAATTTCCATCCATCAATTTTATAATTTAGCTTGGTTTTACATTCAGAACAAACTAAAAAAGTTGATTTAGATTTACAACATACACATGAATATTTATTTGCATATAGCTGAGTATATGGAGGTGATGGAACTAGTGAATTAATTGATTGAACTTGAACTCTATTTTTCCAATATGGTCTATATGTGCCTTGAAAGTTTGGATCTTTAATAATTTCAAAACTAGAATTAAAAAGTTCTAAAGCTCTAGTAGTTAATTTAGTAATACGTGTGGGATTTGATCTTTCACAAATAACTTTAAATTTTTTATTAGTTAGTCCATGTTCAAATTCAGGATGGATAATTAAAGTATCAGTGGCTGGATGGTATCCAACTTTACAAATATTTGAGTCATATTCATCAAGTACATCAGATTCAAAATCAACAAATTCTGAGGTTATAATTTGAATTGGTATATTTGTTCCATTAATTTTAAATGTTATATTAACACCAGTTTTAACTGGCGAGTTAATTTCTAAAAAACTGTTATGAGCATTAAAATGTCTAAGTGTGGATGCAGAACATTTAGTATACAAATCAATATCATTTGGTTTAGCAGAAACAAAACATAAAGATGGAAAAGAACCACCAATATAAATATTTGGCTCGTGTACTAATATTTCAAGCAAGTTAATTTCAAGTAACTTGATACTTGATAGAAAATTTTTAATTCTAGCTTTAACTTGGTCATATAATTCCATAGTAAATAATTTAATTATTTAATAAATTAATTAATTTTAACAAGTTAATAAATCAATTTTTTATCTAAAAAATTGATTTATTTGTTAGTTGAGTTAAATAAGCAAGGTAAAGTAAAACTAAGATGGACCAAGTATTTGAAGGAGAATTATTTCAAGCAGAACCATATAATAAAGAAGAAATTATTAAAACAGTTAAAAATTTACTAGATATTAATAATTATTGTAAAAAAATAGAAAAATACAAAAATATAAGTAAAATTTATTGCTATTTGGCTGCTAATAAACAATTTGTATTAGATCACACAAAATTTTTTAATACATTCTTAGGTAATGCAAATAGTTTAATTAATACTATTATTAGAGACTATGATACAGCTAATAAAGAAGAAGAAGAACTAATGTGTAAATTAACTTGTACAATAATTGATAGTGTTAGTACAATAACTAATAACTAATAACTAATAATTAAACAAGAAATTTTCTTGACAACTAAAGATTCTAAGAAAGGCTAGTTTAATTACTTGAGGAAGCAATCCTCATTTCTCTCTTGAAAATATTTCATTATATCATCTAGTAACTTGGTTGGACATTCTAATGTTGGTACTAATATTCCTTTAACATTATATGAAACATGTGTATATGGATTATATTGATTTGATATTAGTGTACCCCATCTTTCAACATATTTTCTATTTGCTTTAGAACCATGAAAGTAATGTTTAATTATTCCAGGAGTAAACCCAATTGACCACTTAAAATTACTTGATTTATTCCAATACTCACATATAGATTTTTTATATCCTGGAGATGCATCTCCATGAATAGATTTACATGGTTCATTTAGTAAAGTAAAAACCATATTTGTATCACCAGCTCCTAAAATACTTAAATCATATATTGATCCAAATGAATCATACAGCTCTCTTGTATAAGCCCATGCATAACCTGGATGTGGATAATTAACACCTTTAAGACAAAGTGGTTTATTACAAGCACACATATAACCTAGTCCTTGAAAAATAGTCATTGGATTTTCCGATATATCTAAATCTTCAGCATGAGAAAATAGTTGAACTGCATCAAATGTTCCATTTAAAAGTTTTAATGTGTCTAATGCCCATGTTGGACTTAAAAATTCAATGTCTGCATCAATCCAAGCAAATGCTTTCCAGTTTTCAGGTAGAAGTTTTTTTACTGTAATATTTATCATATTTTCTTTATGCCATAATGGATAAATTGCTTCAAGTTGTAAATGTCTACAATTCGATGGGTCTGTTATTTGATATCCATATACATTTAAGTCTTGATAAATTAGTTCACATACATATAAAATAATATTTGGTTCTTGTTCCATTCTACATATAAATTCTTTGGCTAAAGAATATCTTCTTGAATAATTACATGGATTTGATATTACACAAATCACATGAAGCACATCATCAATAGGCTTTGCTAAATTAATTGTTTGTTTAATGGATTGATAACATGTATTTGAATTAGTATTAGATATATCAAACCCCGATAAATCCACACAGTAATATCCTGTCATTATAATATATTATTATTTAAGATAATTATTTTTAAAAAAACTATATATTATTTTTCAAATAATTTCTGCCTTAATTTTTTTATAAAGAGTATCAGAATGTTCAAATAAATATAACTTGATATTACATTGAGTAAATGGAGTTAAACATGTATTTAGTAATCTAACAAATATTTTATATTTTGGAATATATACTTGGTTACATTCACTTTGTGATTGACAAACAGCTTGCTCTTTGTTGCTATCCCTTTGGGATAGACAAACCCATCCCTCTAAAACTTCATCTTGTTCAGATCTTGATGTTATTGCATATAATCCATTGCATTTATTTTGTACTCGCCTAATATTTTTACTTTGGGTATTAATTTTTTCAACTAACTCATTAGTACATGCAATATTAAATTTTAAATTTGTAAATACAATTTTACAAATATTTTGTTGAATTAATCCCATATTAACAATATCAACTAATCTTCTAATAGGACTAGTTACATGAAGATAAGATTCAACATTTAATATTTGATGAGAAATTGGTGTAGAATCTGGTTCTTTTTTAATATAAGATGAACTAGCCGAATAAATCAGTTGTAAAGTTTGTGCAATAGGTTCAGGACATGTTAAGGGTGGTGTTATAATATCTACCATCTCAGCCTGTCTAAATATTCCTAAACCACATGCATCTAATTCTTTTCCAACTGCCAAATTCATTTGACACATCCAGTACTCAACTATTTTATGCGAGTCTAAATCATCTAAACCGCTTGTTTTACCGACTTTTACACATTTACAAGTTAGTTCTTGTAACATTTGATAGTTTGGATTTGAAATAAGTTTTGGATCAGAGTAAGACCAATTTTTATTTACTTTAATTAACTGATTTGACCAAGTTTTACTTATAATAGAATAGTCAGATGAACTAATAAGTAGATCAAGTACAAATGCGGCTCTTGGTTTTCCAGCCCATAAACTACACAAATCATCAGATAGAATAGATGGGAGCATTGGGTACTTAGGACTACCTTGTGGCAAATAAATTGTTGAACAATTGGGTATTTGATCTAATGATATACCAAGCCAATCTAACCAAATTGGAACATTTGCAATATAAATAGAAACAAGATAATTATCATCTATTTTTTTAATACTAAGTGCATCATCAAAATCAACAGATGTTTCAGGATCAATAGAAAATATATAGTTTGTATGATTAATAGTATTATCAACTAATCCATATGTAGATGCAATTGTATTAATACTGTTTTCATCAAGTTGTGTAGTAATTTTTTTTCTTAAAGAGTTAATAGAATTTTTAAGCCCATACACATATAGTTGATATTCATAAAATGATTGTGGTGAACTTACTGGTCCAATTACTTGGTCTAAAGTATTAGTTGTTGAGTTAAAAGTAACAAATAAATTTTCAAGTGCTTTAGAAAATCCCAAATGTTTAATTTCATATGGAATTAAACAAGCAGTTTGATTAGTTACTGAATAATGTGGTATAACTTTGTATAGAAGTTTAGTTTGAACACCTTTGGAGTTTTTTGCCCTTCCATAGGTTTTATTACCTGATAATATCAAAATTCCTGGTATAATCATATTTGTATTAATAAATAAAATAAATTATATCAATTAAATTAATTATTCAATTATTTTTTGGTGAGAATTACGATCAACAAAATAAATGGTTTATCTCAATTATTTTTTGGTTAGCATTAGTATAAGTTACTTTTTTTAAGTTTTTTTATTTGTCTTTTAATTTTTTGTCTTAACAGTTCGGTATGTCTATTTGAGCTAAGCTCAAATAGCGACAAAGCGCAAGCGGTATCAGCTTTTTCTGAATCACTTGATTCACTTGAATAAATTTCGTATTGTTTTAAATTTAGTAAAGTTGTAATTTCAGAATCGTCATCAGAATCATTATTTTCAATAATAGGTTTAATTTCATCAAATAAATTTTTAAATATAGGTTTAAATTCTTTTACTAATTTTTTAAATTCAGTTAAAAATTTATCATTATTATGTGTTTTATTATCATTAACTGGATTTAAAAAATTAGTATAACCTCCATCAATAATTAAATAAGGTAATAATAATGGATGAATATATACACCTTGTGTTTGTCCTAAACAATGTGGCATTAAATGTGTTGGTTTACAGCCTAATTTTTTTTTTATATATTCACATGTTGACAAATATATTGGTTGTTTAGTAAAATTGAAATAATTAATTTGATAATTATCACATATTTCACTGGCATTAACATAACCAGTCCATTTATGAATTATAACTGGATGATAATTACAGTACAATCCATTTAAAAAATCTTCATTTATCACAGATATAGTAGTTAACATTTGTTATTGTCTAACTAACATAATTAATCAAATAAAGAAAAATATCAATTTTTTGTTTATACTTTAAGTTCATTCCAAACTCTTGTAAAAACATCTTCAAGCATATTAACATTAACCATTTCAATTACATACATATTAGATTCTAGATCAACATATATGTATATTTTATAACTCATATGCAAACATGTTGTTGTTAATATATTTTGATTTAGGGGATCAAAATGTAACCATAAAAATGGTTTAAAGTTCTCATGGATCTTTTGAATAACTTGAATAATATATTCAAAAGATTTAGTTGTTGAAATATTGTAAGGTCCCAGTTTTGCTGGTACGACCATTCCAGACTTGTAATAGTCTGGAATATTAATTATATAATCACCTTCCTCCATGGCAAAAAGTTTATTAATACATTTGGCTTCTATAGCGCTGTGTTAAGTAAATATTAAGTTTGTTTATATATACAAACTCGTAAAATATATTAAGATATTAAGATAAAATAAATTATTCAATTTTTTTCTTGGCTCGGATTATCCATAAACTATATTATATTCTTCTTCAGTTCCTATAAATATTAATGATATATTATATTTTTGAGGTGATTTTAATACTGGATCATTTTTAACAAGATTTAATGAATTTGAATTTAGTTTATTTAATATAATAATTGGTGAAGTTGAAAAGGTATTTTTATTTGAAACAAACATTGTTAAATTTTTTAGTATAGCTGTATCTAATTTATTTGATGTTATAAAAAATTGATCAAGAGAATTTATTTTAGAATCATATAAACATAATAATTTATGTGTATATTTTAGCTCTAACAAATTTTCTATATCAATTGTTTCAATTTTATTAATAAAACTTTTTGACATATAATATTTATATTATAATTTAATTAATCCACTGGTTATAATAATTTATTTTATCTTGAACTGATTTATTTAATGATTGAGTAGGTAGCTCTGATATTGATTTAAATTTACCTGCTACAAAAAATGATTTAATATAGTCTGATTTTTCTGCATCCCAAGTTCTTACTAGTGGTAGTCTAAATAAATTATGTAAATTTGGTGAAATATTAACAGTTTCTCTTCCTAAATATAATTTTAGGTCTGGATGTGATGAAAAAATTTCTGGTAAATTTGTTTCAAATGAATTGAATATATATAAAGATTTTAAGTAGGGAAAGTTTTGATAGTTAATGTTTGAATTTGAATTAATTAAAATTAAATTTTCAAATGAATATTTATATCTGAGAGCTTTTGTTTGAGGTAAAACATTTTTTAGAATTAATATTTTATTTGCGGTTCTAAACATTATATATTATTATTAATTTAGCAAATATTTAAGTGGATTTAGGCAAAATCAGGATTAAAATTTTTTACTTCTTCATATATAAATTCAGTTAAAAACCAATTAATTGGTCTAGACACATCTGTGTAGTATGCATGGCCAAAATCAATTATCCAAATTTTATCATTGACATCTATCATAAAATTATATGGAGTTATATCAATATATTCAATACCTTCTTCTGTATACAATAATGTGACAATTCGTCTCATTTCAAACCAAACCCAATCTGGAATATCTGTGGACTCATCTCCAAATCTTTCAAATAATGTTTGAGCTTTAATTTTTTCCATAACAATTTCAACATGAGTATCAATCCAATTAATAGATAAAGTTTTTGGTGTAAAGTAATATTTAGAACTAATATAACTTTGTAACTCATATTCGAGTTGAGCAGCTTGTTTTGAGCAAAAAAGTTTTTTGATAAATAAATTCATATTTAAAGGTTGATTATATATTAAATATTAAAATATGGACAATCAAAATAAATTACAATATTTTAATAAAAAATTTCAAGATATTTTAAAGTCATCCCAGGTGTTAATGATGAATCAAGTTGCAGATATTATTGAAGATAATAAATTTGATCATGTTAGCTTTTTAGGTAGAACCCCAGTTTCTGATGTTATTGCAAATTTATTTCCAATTGCAGGACAAACAAATTCAGTAATTGAAGATAAATATACTCAGTTATTTATTACAAGAAAAATATTTGAAGAAAATTATGAAGTTTTTATGGGTAAAGAGGGTGGGAATTATGTAATTGTTGAAGATTATTCAGATGTTTTTGCAGGATTAGTTAGATGTGATGAATATTTTATATTAGCAAACTCATCAATAATTCAAAATAAGTTTCCTGTTTATACATTATTAAACTCTACAGAACATGACAGTTTGACAGTTAATTCCAAAGATACTAAATTTGAATTTTATGGTTTGGTTAGATTGGGTTATTTAATTAATCCTAGAGGATATACTAATGAAGAACTTGATACATTTGAATCTGAAATGGGATTTAAATTAAAACAAGATGTTAGAACATATGTATCAAAAACCTCTATTCTAAAATATGAAAATAGGCTATTTCATATTAATTTAAATGCAGACACATATCTACCATCAAGAAAAACTAGATTGCAATTAAAATTTGCATATTCGGGAGAGAAAACAATTTCAAATATGAAATTTTTAGCAAGATACAAGGCCCTAACTGATTCATCTAATACATCTGAGTATTCAAAAGTGTTAGCAGAAGAAGCTGAACATATGAGTAATTTAGAAAATGGATTTTTATATTTGGGTTCATTAAAAAGACAAATGTTGTTAATAAATGATCAAGTTTATTTGAAATCAGATAAAAAGGTATTTTTATTGCTAAACTATGATGATTGTTCCAATGCAAATTATAATTTTAGTATTTGGACTTATTCATATGATAATAAAAACTTTGATAAGATACTTGAGTATTATGATGATTGTGATAATAAAGAAAAGAAGGATGATGAGGAAGAGCCAGAATTTGATGTTAATATTCATTTAAAACGTGATAATATATTTGAAACATTAAAATGTTCAACTAATTTATTTTTCGAATAGGTTGTTTGATGAATTAGGTCCAAACATAGATCTATAAACAGGAAATAATTTTAAATTTAACTTTTTAACATTAACAAAATTAATAGTAGATTTGTTAAAGTTTAGATAAGCTTTCATTTTAACTAGTTCTTTTTTATCTTCTAATTTTTCTAAATTTAGAATTGTATATTGATTTCTAAAATTAGAATATGTTTGAGTTGGGGAGTACATAAAAATTTGTTCTCCTAAACTAGTATTAGGGTTGGAAGTAAATCCTATTTGTTTCTTTTGAAAAAATCTTAAAAACTTATTATAACTCATTTAATTAATGGGCTGTTAACAATTTAAAGCTAAAAGATTTATTTTTCAATTATTTTTTATTTAATCTATCCATTATATTATATGGATTTGACTAAAATAAATAAATTTGAAGATTTTGTTTCAACACGAAAATATGCAGCTTGGAATTCAAATTTTAAATTAATTAAAAATTCTACATCAAGTATATTTGTACCAGGATTAAATGAAGCTGTTTTAAATTTAGGTTCTAATATTGTAATTATTTATAATAAAAAAAGCACAAAAATTAGCTGTATTTTTTTAAATGAGATTGAATATATTCAATCCGAGTTTTACCTACTTAAACCAGAAAAATTTATTACCCCATATATTAAATATATGATTCAAAACATTCCTCCAAACTCAATACAATCTAACTGTTTGGTTATTGGATTATGTTTAGGTAATGTTCCTAATTCACTTAGTCATATCCACCCTAGTATTAAACGAATTGATTGTGTTGATGTTGATAGCCTTTTATGTAAATTTTATAAAAAATATTTATCTGCATCTCCATCAATTCATGTATATTGTATGGGCGGAAAACAATTCGTAAAATCAGTTGTTAACAAACGCACATATTCATATGTTTTTATTGATATACCTTGTTCATTTATTACTAAACAATTTATTGGACTAATTGATAAGATCACTTCATCGCATCCAGATCGTATAATTCAAATTAATGTAATTGGTGAAGGTGCATGTAAGAAAATAAATGAAAACTTATTTTCAAACTTTGTTGTTAGAAAAAAACTTATTGACTCTAATTTAATTTATGTGTTAAACTAATTTATTTGGTTGCCTTAGTAGTTCTTTTAGTAGTTTTTTTAGTTTTAACAGGTTCGGTATCAGATTCAGTATCTGATTCGGAATCAGAACTAATTTCTTTGGCTGCAAGGTGTGCAGATTCTGAATCAGATTCTTCATCAACAGGTTGAACTTCTTGTTTAACAGGTGCGGGTGCAGGAGTAACTTGTTTGGTAGATACAGGTACAGATGCAACTTGTTTGACAGGAACAGTAGATGCAACAACAGGAGTAATTTGTTTGACTGATTTCTTAACAAAAAAATTGGTTACTTTTTCAGGAACTCCAGGAATCTTCATTTTTAATTTGTTAAATTCAAGTCCAGATGATTCAAGCCAAGCAACAAAATCTTGCATTTGTTCTGCATCTGACTCAGAATTATCAAAGGTAACAACGAGGTTTTCAGAATCTTCTCTATCAAATTGAATAAGCATTTTATTATAATATTAATTAATCATTAAAACTTTAAATAATTTTATTTCTAAAATATAATTATAAATGGATATAAGTGAAATTTTTGGTAAACCTAATGAAGGAATACATGCACATAGAGCGTTTGGTTTAGCTTCAGCAGATTTAGCAATGACAATAATTGGAGCAATATTGATAGCAGTATTATTAAAGAAAGATTTTTTTATAATTTTTGGATGTTTATTTATTTTAGGTCAAATTCTCCATATTGGATTTGGTGTTGAAACGGCATTTTTAAAATTACTTAAAAAATCAAAAGTTCAAGATATAATTTTTTCAGGATTGATTGGATGGTTTGTTGGATTAATATTAAAAGTAAATCCTATAATTACTTTAATTGGAAGTATAATTTTTTCTTTAATATTTAATATTTTTTTATTTGATAAAATGAAAAAAATCATTACTAAAATAATTATGTCTTTCTAAATTAATAATAAACACTATGAGTTCAAATAATCATGATCCTGAAACTATTAATCCTGAAACTATTAATCCTGAATCTATTAATCCTGAATCTAATAATCATAAACCTGAAACTATTAATCCTGAACCAGAAACTAATAAAACTAATATTGAAAATGTGCCAACTGAAGCAGATATTACACTCGTAACAACTCAAATGTTTGATATTAAAAAATCTCAAGAATCTGCTGGATTAAAATATAAATTAAAATACTTAAAAGCAAAAAAAGATTATTATTATAAATAATGAAATTTGGATTAATAATGGCTGGTGGATTAGGTAAACGAATGGAATCATCTATTCCTAAAGTTTTACATCAAATTAATGGAAAACCAATGATTTGTTATGTTATTGAAACTGGATTAAAAGCAGGATGTGAACGTATTGGAATAATTGTTGGTCAGTATAGACCTATTATAGAACAAACTATTTTATCTTGGGGTTTTAATGAAGCCCAAATTGTATTTATTGATCAACCAGAAGCATTAGGTACAGGGCATGCAGTTGCATGTGGGTTAGATTGGATGGTAAAAAATTTATCTAATTCAACAAATGTTCTTATTTTATCAGGAGATGTTCCTTTAATATCTGTAGATACAATTAATGAATTGGGACAAAAACCTAACTCAATTCTTGTGAATAAAGTATTGGAACCCAAAGGTTATGGACGTGTTCAAATAGATTTGGAAACAAATTTAGTTAAACAAATAATAGAGGAAAAAGATTGTACTCCAGAACAAAAAGAAATTAAGTTGGTTAATTGTGGAGTTTATTGTTTTAAATTGGATGTGTTAAAAAAAATAATTCCTCAAATAACTAATACAAATGCAGCAGGAGAATATTATTTAACAGATTTGGTTTCAATAGGTGCAAGCCAAGGATATGAAATTAATTGGTATGAACTACCTGCTAATAAATCAATAGAAATTGCAAATGTTAATACTAAACAAGATTTAGATAAAATTTATGAATTAATTAACTCTTCTTCTAAATAATTATCAATTTGAAGTAATCCTTCAAGTGTAATTAATAAATTTCCATCAAGTTCAGAGTTTTCAGATTCTTCTTCATCATAAATAATATGTGGATTAGATCTAATAGGTTTATCAAAATTTTCAATGATTAATTTAGAAATTTTTTCTAATTGGGTAAATTTTTCAAATTGTGATTTACCTAACTGGACTTCCATCAAATCAATTGTATCTCTAACAATTATATTTAACACTTGAATTATATCTGTCATAACTTGACAATTATAATCCCGACTCATCCAATCAATATATCCATCTTTTTTTCCTAAAAATTTTTTAATCCAAAATAACATTTTAAAAATCCCAACACTTAAAACTGAATGATGGAGTTTTCCATGTTCAAAATATGTGTCTAATTTATCTAGTTCAGATCTATATGTTTCCATTGGATTAGATTGAAATTTAATCAATTTAATTCAATAAATTTAATTTAACAATTTTTTTTTGGATGATTTTTTAGATTTTTTTTTAGATGACTTTTTTTTAGATGATTTTTTCTTAGATGATTTTTTTTTGGATGACTTTTTTTTTAATGACTTTTTTTTGGATGACTTTTTAGATTTTTTATTAGATGACTTTTTACCACCAAGTAACCCAGCTCCTCCTAATGTAATTATAGTTAAAACTATACCTAAAGCAATAATAATACCTAATTTACCCATTGTTATTGTGACCAACATTTATTATATATTTATATATTATAATGATACAAATATTTTTAATAACAGCAATTGTTTCTATATTAGATTCTATTTATTTATTTCTTTTACAAAAGTTTTTACCTAATACATATTCGAAAGCTTTACCTGTTACAGATACATATACAAATTTAATTTATATGTATGGGTGTTGGTTATTAATTGGTTTGGCAATATATTTTTTAATAGTATCAAGACCTAATTTTGATTTATCAAATATATTAAAAACAGCTCCTATTTTAGGTGGAGCAATATTTGGTATTTATACTTTATCTAATTATCTAATAAATCCAGAAAAATGGTCTTTTGTAATGGTTGGAATAGATATTATTCGAGGAATTCTTTTAGTTTCTGTATCAACAATTATATTTTCATTTTTTAGAAAATCATTTAATTAACTCCAAAAAGTTGTTCCATTAACATTTTATCAATATTAATTTTTTGTTTGGGTCCTAAACTTTGATCCAAATTACCTATTTTAAAATTTATTTTTGTTTTAGGTATTTCTGCATTAAGTTGTTGTAAACCATCAGCTTGTGTTGGTAGAACTGATGGAGTAGCAGATGGTGAAGGGGCTGATGTTTCGGTTAGTAAAGTTGGATCTTGTTCTTGTTCTTTTACTTGTGCAGGAGATGGCTCTGAAACTAATGCTGGTTCTTGAGTTTGTTGAACAGTTTGTGCTCCTCCTCTAAAAGCTCTTTTATAAAAATTATATTTTGTTTCTGTAGAATCCATTATTATAATATTAATATATAAAAAAAATTACTATATTTTTATTTATTTAAACCAACTGTAATATAGTTCAACAAATATTTTTGGAACTGACAACTTTAATCCATCAATTTCTACATAATAACTATTTGATCCTTTATACAAAGCCACACCTTTTGGAATAAATACAAAATCTTTATCTGTTGAATTTAAATTATTAAGTCTAGATGCAACATATGCTCCCTGCTGATATGCAACTTGAGCAGTACGAGGATATGATTTAACTAACTGAATTTGATTATCTAAAGATGGTTGAATTGGTAAGTCTATCCCATTCGGATTGCAACTTAGCGCAGCTTTGGCAAGCGGTATACAATCACCCCCAACAAATACTTCTGGGTTTGTTACTAAATTTAGTTTTGAAGTAATTGTCCAATTTGCCATTAAATCATTAGGTCTTGATCCAACTGCAAAAATAACATCATCAAACTTAGCTTTATCTTCTGATCCAAACATTTTTCCTGGAACAAGTTCAATAGATTTAGATTTAAGAGATTCTAAAATAGTTAACTTACCATCTGGGGTTAAAAATGTATATAATTTATCCATCTCCATCCCATCATATAAAGTTATTTTATGACCCAAATCTGACAAATGAAATCCAAGTTCTGTGCCAGTAGGTCCTGCTCCAACAATACAAATATTAGAATTAGGTTTAGTTTTTTTAAGTTGTGCAATTTTATCAGTCCAAAATCTTCCAATATCAGTATTTGATCCTAATCCACAAACAAGATATCCTTTATCCCATGAATGTGTGTTACCAGACACAGTAGAAAATTCTTTTAACTGTAAATTAATTGATACCACACTATCAAGAATACATTTGTCTGCATTTGATACAAATTTATTTATAGAACTAGATTTGTTTGTATCTGTTTTAACAGTTTGAAGTAACATAGGAGTATTAACAAATTCATTTCTATATATATTTGTTATATGGTATTTAGATTTGTCAATATGTTCTAAAAACCCCTTAGCAAACCAACCCTGCCCTAACAAATAAACAGGTTTCTTTTCTCCCTTAGAATCAGAGTTAAACCAATCTCTAACCTTCATAAATGACGGGACAACAAAAGACTCTATTTTATTCATATGTATATTTATAAATATATATATATGAATTTAAGTAATAAAAGAAAGAAAATTCATTTTTTTTGAATTAACTTAAATATTTTTAAATAGTATTCTTGAATATCAAATTCTTAACATTATCAAAAATTTGAAGTAACATCTTGACCCATTTATTTGACTTTTCTGAGCTTTGATATTGATTATATAAGATTCTAATAATCTCATTAATATGTCTAAGACGATACATAGTTTGACTCAAGTTCTCCTCAAAAAGATTTTTCTTACAACCTCTTGTTAAGAAATTGCAGCCATGAAGTTGAACCATTTGACCACGTTCTCCCATTTCTGCTTGAAATTCATACATTAGTTCTTCATTTTGTTTATTTGCAAAAACTAACTCTTCATCAGATGTTGTATCAACCAAGCATCCAATCATTTCAAAAAGATCATATCGTTCAATTGATACACCAGAATACATTTTACTTGAAAGAAATATGAGAAAGTCTGTAACTAGTTCACCTAACTCTCCATATTGACTCAATCTATAAACATTCATGAGATTTTTATTGCCAATACGCTCAATAACTTCTGTGTGCGTATCTTTCATTGAAACAAATCGCTGAGCCTGTAAAGCCTTTAAAGCTTCAATATCAGAAGAATCTTCCATAGAACAGAACTCTCCAAGGGAAATTAATCCCAAACGCTTAACATCAAATTTAAGATTAAACATTTTTGGTAAAGTCATAAACTCGTTATCTGGATTTGCTCCAACAACATTAATGTATTCGGAAGAGGTTAAATCTTTCCAATTTACACCAATATAAATAGTATGTCCCTTTGTATCCAATCCTCTTCTACCAGAACGTCCAGAAGCTTGATCTGCCTTTGCCTTATCAATTATATCATTGTTAGTAGATCCAAGCAAAGCAACAGATCTAATAGGATAATTAACACCAAAAGCTAAACTCTCATCTGAAAATGTAACAGGAGCTCCACCATCGGCAATTAACATTTGTCCAATACGTTGGAAAGGAACAGGCAATGCATTTAAGTAAAGTACAAAGCCACGTTCAATGGATTTGAGGAAAAAATGATTATATCCAATATTAAAGTTATTGGTTAACTTTTTTCTTCTCATATCAACATCTTGGGACATTTGTTGAGTATATTCTCTTAACAAGTTTTTAATTTCAATCATTGTACTCATTGAAATTGTTACATTAGAAAATGTAAAATCAGGATGAGGAGCAAATACATTGATATCGCAAAGCTCTTTCATTCTGCAAATATTAATACTTTCCTTAGTATAATGGGCAACATAAAATTCCAAACGAGATCTTCTTTCTTGGCTAATATGTGATTCAGTCAATTCAGATTTATATTTGTGAATGTTATGAGCTAACAGTTTCTTGTATTCTTCTAAAAATTCTTTTAAACATGTTTCCTTCACTCCCATTTCACGATCTAACTTATCAGACTTGATATCATCTGATTTGCCAAAATCTACCTGGTCAATAGCAGCAATTTTATCCTTCATTTCTTTGTAACATTTTGCTTGAAGCTCTCGAGTTTCACGATACAAAGGATACTTAACAAGTTCCTCTGTTTCCATCCATTCTAAAAGATCATTTGCAACTTTCTTACATGTGGTAGGATCAAACTTAAATACAATTGCAGGAAGTTTCTTATCATGCTGCATCTGCTTAAGCACGGTATAAAGTTCCTTTGGTCCTAACTGATCCAACTTTATATCTCCAAGTTTAAAACTTTCAAGAAGTAACCCTGTTTGAGTTGGATATGAGATAGACAACTCGGTTAAAGTCTTCTTAATCGCACTTTCATAACTCTTACATTGATCTAAACTAATACAAGCATTTGAAAAAAATGATCCAGGAGCAATAGATTCGAGTGCTTCTCTTGGATATAATGCTTCCATTTTATCATAGACCTTGAATATATCATTTGGAATAAATTGCATTTCGGTACGAGTTAGTTTTCCAGATTGTAAAAATTCTAGATCAACAACAGCTAGAGGATTAATTGGAGTCAATCCAGTTCCATTCCACACATGCTTTTGCTGATTAATAAATCGCTTAGAATAAGAAACACGTTCAACTTCAATAGAAGGAGTAGTTCTTTTTAAATATGCAATCCAGTTCTGAAGCTGTTCAGGATTTCCAATAGTAGCACTTAATCCAAGCATAGGACACTTAAATCTTTTGATAAGACGCTGCATTGCACAACCTTGTTCAGGAGAATTCATTTGATGAATCTCATCAACAATTATGTAATCAAATGTATCAATATCAAACTGATTCAAACTTGTTCTAGTTTGTTTGGGTCTTAGCATTTGAGTCTGTTCAAGATTAAAATATCTTTCAAGATCAACCGCAGTACCAATATAAACTTTAGGATTATTATCTTCATAAATATTTTCCCCAGTAATTAACTTGATAGGTGTGAAAGTTGTAGTTGGGGTTTTCATGTTTCTAATCACACCAGCAACTTGATTTGCAAGCTCTTTTGATGGTAAGACAAAAAGAACTTGTTCACATACTTTAACACAATAGGTTGCGCATACAGTTTTACCAGATGCGGTAGGTGCATCAATTAATATAGACACCTTTTTGTTAATAAATCCAAAGACATCAAGCTGCCAAGGATCTAATGCTAACTTCTTCTTCTCAAATGGAGAAAAGGGAGGGATAATATCCTCCATCTCTTTAAGTTGGAATTTAATCATCTGATCAATAGGAAATGTCGCAGAAAACCTTTGTAACGCATCCTTGAAACGTTTAGAACTAATCGCTTCAATTGTTGTTCTACGCATTATTTCAATATATATTATCTTTCGTAGAACTGGCTCGTAAATACCCATAAAAAGAAGTTCAAATCCTTGAAGTTTTTTTTCTGGACTTGAAATTATTATAATCCAATTTGCCGCATCATATACTGTCTTAATTCTTTCAGCAGCCAACTCGTCAGATAATTTCTTGAGATATTCATCATCTGCATTAGCAACTTTTTCTTCTTTAGCAGTATCTTTCTTTGCAATTATCTCTTGAACCTTTTTGCTCGGACCTTTTAAAGCCTTTGCAACCTCCTTGTCTAACTTCTTACGCGCTCTCTCATCTTTCTCAGCTTGTTCTAATCTTTTTCTTTCAGCTTTCGTTAAAGATGTTCTTCTTGCACTAAGTTCTTCAATAATTTTTTGATTTTCTGTTTGGGATTCTACTTGATCTTCAGATCCTCCAATATTTTTTCTAATTGTTTCCTCTTTAATTTGTGCTTTATCTGATTCAGACAAAGTATTATTATATGCAGCAACAGGATCAAAACCTCCATTTGCTCCCTGCTTATTTAAAAAGTTAATCATATTATCTTTTGAAATCGCAGGAGTTGTTTTTAGACTTTCATGAGTTTCAAAAGAATAAATAGATCTATATAAGACCTCCTTAGGATCAACAGGAACAATAACTCTGCGAGTAGAAGCAACAGGTTCTTCATTTTCTTCATCTTCCTCCTCTTCTTCCTCTTCTTCCACATTTTCTATAATTTTAGTTTCAGTAATTTCTGTTTGAGAAATTTCTCCTTGTCTAACATCAAGAGTAAGAGTGGTTATTTTATTTCCTTGTGACATATCACCACGCTTTTTCTTTATTTGTTCAATATACTCTTCTTGTGTTAGAGTAGATGATTTGCTATTGTTATTAGTCACAGCACTAGCAAATGAGTTTATAGAAGTTGATGTATTACCACTTCCTCCTCTTTTTTCTGACAACTGTTTCATAAAATCATCACTTGATATTGTTTGAGATGAATTAGCTGCTTGGGCTTCGAGTTGAGAACCAAAACCACTAAATCCACTTTGACTAGTCTGAGATTCAGCTCTGGAAGATTTTAATTTTTCCAGATAGCTAGTTGAACTAATTTCGGGCTGGCTTTGAACTAAAGTTGGTGTTTGAATAGCAGGGCTTGGATTTGGGTTTGAACCCTGACCTTTAGCAGCACGTAATCGTTCTATAAAATTAGAACTAGAGCTAGTATTTGAACTAGTACTAGAGCTATTTTGGGCAAAAGTTTTTCCATTAAAATTCATTGCTGAATTGATGGCTATATTGTTTTATAAAATGTAAATTTATATATATTTACACTATAAAACAACAATTTTTTACTTGTAAGTATATAAATATTATTTTTTCAATTTTTTTTAGTGAGTTAAAGCAAAACCTATATATATGTATAACTAATGGCTAATATCCTACCACCTGAATCAGAAGATGATAATATAGAATATAAAAGATTACTATCTTTTGAATGTAAGGAAAATATAAGATTTGAAAATTTAGTTACACAAATGAGATGGCGAGTTAAAGAAGGTTTTGGAATTGCATATTACTATTTAGGCGTTAATGATAATGGTACTATTTATGGACTTGATAGTTCTGAAGCAAAAGAAACTATTCAAGTATTTAAACAAATTGTTAAAGAAGCACAAGTTGAAATTGTTAGTATTTGTGAGATGAAATCTAACTCTAAAATATATTATAAAGCAACTATTAAAGAAAAATGTCCTATTCGTCCAGAAATAAGAGTTTTAGTTATTGGACCTGAAAATTCTGGTAAAACTACTTTTGTTTCTGGACTAGTTCATAAACAACCTGATAATGGAAATGGCTATTTAAGAAATATGTTACTCACACATAAACATGAACTTTATTCTGGTAAATCAAACTCTATCACTATTAAAACAATAGAAGATTTTGATACAAATTTAAACTATACATTTATTGATACACCTGCAAATATTCTTGAAAATAAAAATTATTTAGAAAAATTAATTAATGTTTCAAATTTTGCAATAGTAATAACAACCCCAGATACAAATCCAGAAAATTATATTGATGAACTTAAAAAAAACTCATTAAATTTTATTATTATTAATACAAAAACTCCAACTAATCTATCTGAACAAATTAATTTAAATTTATGTAATCCAATTCCTAAAAATTTTTTATTTAAATGGGTAAAACCACAGGAACCTATAATTTTTAAAGAAACAAAAGCACCTAATTCTACATTTGTTTTAAAAACATTATATTCAGGTGATTGTTTGTATCTATTAACTTGTATACAAATTTCAGGAACTATAAATCAAGGAGATACTATTGCATTTGAAAATTTACATGCAAATGGAACCATTGAATCAATACAATATATGGGTTGTTCATTAAATCAAATAGATTTAAATGTTACTTTTACTTGTTTTATAAAAACTAATCAAATTATTAAAAAATTAAAAGGTGAATTTTTTTATTCTACATAATATTAATGGAAAATACTTTGATTGAAACAGATCTTGATGTTATCAAATATTTAAATTCAAAAACATGTAAACAAATTATTGAAATGTTAGAAGGTAAAAATTTAATTGGAAAAGGATTTTGGGGGTTTGTTTATAAATTAGATATTAAAGGACATAAAGTTTCTGCAAAAATTCAACCTTTAACCAATACTAAAACTTGGGATTTAACTATTCAAGATCCTAGAAATATATTAGTTGAAATTCAAATACTTAAAACTTTATCTCAATATAAAATAACTAATTCATTTGCACATTTCCCTTATTTTTATAAAGAAGTTACTTGCGATAATCAAAGCATAATGTTTTATGAATATTATTCATCTAATTTAAAAGACTTTATGCTGAAAAATGATTATTCATTTGAAGATTTTAAATCTATTGCTATTCAGATACTAATTTCAATATATTTTTTTCAACAAGTTACTGGCTATTTCCATAATGATATTCATGTGGAAAATTTTTTAGTTAATACTTTAACTCAACCTATCGAACAAACTTATCGTTTTGATACTTTGGGTATAACAAAAACAATTGTACTTGATAAATTTTATATTGGAATATGGGATTTTGCTAATGCACAACCTATTCAAAATACAAATCAATCTAAACCAATAAATATAGACTATGTACAATTTAAAGAAATGTTTGTTAAATTTATTGTTAAGATTATTGACAAATTATTAAATTTAGATCAAATAGGAGATTATTGTATTAAATTAGAAGAATCATTTGATTTTGAAAAATATTATAAATCAGAATTAAATGCAAATAAATTTAAATGGTCACATATAAAAAATAAAGAAAAATATACAAATAAAGTGTTAAACTCAACAAAAAAATCTCTAATATATTGGCTTGTTGAAAATAATCAAATTGATAAAATTATTAATTATTATAAAAAATTAGGAAATATTGATTCAAAACTTAATTTACCAACTGAACAAATGCTCAAATGGATTGCAAATCTTCCTGAAACATTAGAACAGGCAATACGTCAGTTTTAAAAAAAAATATTTAGAATATATAATTATATATGGAAGATTTATCAGTTAATTCAGTAGTTGTTGATGTATCCACTAATTTTCTTGTCACAATTTTAAAATCCAAACTTGCTGACTCTAATTTTATCCAAGAAATTAAACTTGATGAACATTCCATTCAAGTTATTAATTTAGTTTTATCTAAATGTCCTAATGTAATTAATGGTTTAAGTACTCATATTCAAAGTATTATTTCTGATAATGTTATTAATAGTGGGGATATTCCTGCAATTCTATTATTAATGAGAGATGTATTAAATGCAAATGTATCTGATCTTAATCGTATTAAAGTTAATAGAGAACAAGTTATTATGTTAATTAAAAATATTTTTGTAATTTTGATTGAAAGTGGAACAATTAAAACTGGAACAGTTGAATCTAAACAAGCAACTTTAGCATTAATTGATTTATGTGTAAAGTTATTAGAGTCAAAAGTAAATGTACAAAAAGTTGTAAAATGTAGATTTTTTTAAATTAATAAAATTATAAAATTATATCTAAGATAATTTTATAATAATGAGTGTTCAATGGATAAATATTTTAACTGGGGGATTCAAATCTTATGACAAATATATTTTACTTGGATGTAAAGAATTTAATTCTGTAATAGATCAAATGATTACATTAGATGGTTCAATTACATTAGATGGACAAAGTATTGCTGATAAAATTGATTCTGATAATATTGGAGAATTTAATTATGATCCTAAACCTGATCCTAAACCTGATCCTAAACCTGATCCTAAA
>JACCEA011454406.1_pt1 | contig 26951 bp, 24 predicted proteins | sample 7449851 | NCBI WGS metagenome assembly JACCEA01 (sample SAMN15323453, study PRJNA562643) | freshwater metagenome | isolation source: river surface water | place: USA:Blue River Watershed | collected 2017-08-18
CATTTTCGTGAAATCGTCGAAGGGCGTTTCTTCCTTCTGTGGCGGGTAATTCGTTTGAGCTTGCGGTTGAGATGCGTGCAAGTGCGCCACCTCCGCTTCCACGAAGGCATCGTCGATCTTCTGGAACAAGATACTTGGTGCTTGTGTATGGTGTCCGGCTGCTACCAACACGGTTCCCGCCGCCGACCACGCTTGATTCTCGATGTGCATGAATCCGCGGATCTTGGCAGCAGTTTCCGGCAAGAATGGATCCAAGACCAAGCCTAAGTTCGCCGTGATTTGCAAGGCAATGTGCATGATCGTTTCCACGCGCTTCGGATCGGTTTTCACCAACTTCCACGGTTCGTTGTCCGCTAGATACTTATTCCCGATGCGCGCCAACTGCATTGCTTCGGCCTGAGCATCGCGCAATTTGTATTGGTACACCAATTTGGCAATGCGCTCCGGAATGGCTTTCATTTCTGCCAAAACCGCTTCGTCTTCTGGAGTCAATTCACCCAAAGCAGGCACGGCTCCTTCGTAGTATTTCTGCGTCAATACCAAGGCACGGTTGATGAAGTTTCCGAGGATATCCGCCAATTCGTTGTTCACACGCGCTTGGTATTCCTTCCAGGTAAATTCAGCATCTTTCGTTTCAGGAGCAATGGCTGTAAGTGTATACTTCAACTCATCGATCTTTTCCGGGTGTCGCTCGAGGTATTCGTGCAACCACACTGCCCAATTGCGGGAAGTAGAAAATTTATCGCCTTCCAGGTTCAAAAACTCGTAAGCAGGTACGTTATCCGGCAAAATAAAGCCTCCGTGATCTTTCAACAAAATCGGGAAAATAATGGCGTGGAAAACGATATTGTCCTTACCGATGAAGTGAACCAGTTTGCGGTCTTCGTTGCACCAGTAATCTTTCCAGTCTTTTCCGTTATCGGCAGCCCATTGTTTGGTAGCGGAGATATACCCGATCGGCGCATCCAACCACACGTACAACACCTTGCCATCCGCATTCGGTAGTGGAACCGGAACACCCCAGTCCAAATCGCGTGTCATAGCTCGCGGACGCAAACCACCATCGATCCACGACAAACACTGACCAATCACTTGATTGCGCCACGCTTTCGGGTCGTGCTGTTGCTTGCCATCCAAAATTCCCTCCTTGATCCAAGTACGCAACCATTCTTCATGGCGGTCCATTGGCAAGAACCAATGCGAAGTACTTTTCAAAACAGGAGTTTTCCCACTCAGTGTAGAAATCGGGTTTTTAAGATCCGTTGGTGAAAGTGCTGTTCCACATTTTTCACATTGATCGCCGTATGCTCCTGCATTTCCACAATTCGGACAATCGCCCGTGATGTAGCGGTCGGCCAAGAACTGCTGGAACTCCTCATCGAAATACTGCTCCGTTGTTTCCTCGATGAACTTGCCATTCTTTTCAAGCACTTTGAAGAACTCTTGAGCTGTATCGATGTGCAGTGGATCAGAGGTACGGTGGAAAATATCGAAAGAGATACCGAAATCACGGAACGAGTCGCCAATAACCTTGTTGTATTTATCAACGATCTCGCGCGGAGTAATTCCTTCCTTCTTGGCACGCAGGGTAATTGCTGCACCATGTTCATCAGAACCACAAATGAACGCTACATCGTGGTTGTTGGCACGCAAGAAACGCACGAAGATATCAGCTGGAAGATACACTCCTGCTACGTGACCCAAATGCAGGGGTCCGTTGGCATACGGCAAAGCCGCCGTGACGGTAAATTTCGTTTTTTCCATGGCGCAAAGGTAGCAAAAAGACAGGTACGTGTTGAGGTAGGTTGGAGTAAGTGAGGTAAGGAAGGGAGAATTGAGTTGTTGGTGAAAAACGGGTACTAAACAAAAAAGGTAAAAAGGCAATTTTACCTGATGATTTTCGATTGGTTTCAATTTCTCCAAAAACAATTAATCGATTGATTATTGGTGGTTTAAGTTATCGTGTCGCCATTTCCGAAATGGGATAAACTGGACTTAACAGCTTCGAATTCTTACTAAACATAAAAGGTGAAATTGCCTTTTTACCGTGAAATTTTACCCCTCGCTGTTCAACACGAATTTTGTACTTTGCAGCAAAAAAGCATGCACACCCCGCTGGAAGAACAATTGATCTCGTTGCACAAGGATGATCTGATCGCCTATGTTCGTCAACACCCGGAATGGATTTCGGAATTGGTGGAATTGTCTTTGGCTGCGAAACCAAACTTTTCCTGGCGTGCGATGTGGTTGTTGTGGAGTGTTTCAGATATTTCCATGCAGGTAATAGCCACACAATTGGACCGTTTCATCGATCAGCTTCCTCATTTTCCAGGCGGGCAGCAGCGCGAGTGTTTGCACTTATTGCGTTTGGTAGCTCTGAATGAGTCGCAGTCGGGACGTGTATTCGACGCCTGTGTGCAGATCTGGTGCAAGTTGGATCAAGCCCCCGGCATTCGTTTCAATGCGTTACGTTTACTATTAAAGATCGCTGAATCCTACCCGGAATTGGAAACGGAGATCCGCATGTTATTGGAGCCGTACTACCTGAATACCTTAAGCAAAGGCGCCCTGCATTCGGTGTTGAAAAGAACCGCGCATATTCGAAAATGAGAGAACGTTTTCATTCGAAAATCCCTAACTTTATTTCATGGAATCTCCCCAGCATTTCACGCTCAAACAAGTCGCCGAATCGATCCGAAAAACCATTGCGGAACGCTATTCGCGTACCTATTGGGTAAGCGCAGAAATGCATAAACTGAATCCAACCCGCAAAGGCCACTGTTATCCGGAATTGGTTCAAAAAGAAGACGGACAGATCGTGGTAGAAATGCGCGGAACGATTTGGAAACAGCAATTCGAACGCATTCAAAAACGATTCGCCGAAGTGGTCAAAGAACCCTTGCGCGATGGATTGGAATTGTTGTTCCTCGTAAAGATCACTTACCATCCACTCTACAACATCGGTTTGGAGATCATCGACATCGACCCGAATTACACGTTGGGAGCCCTGCAACGCGAACGTCAGGAAACACTTGAGAAACTGAATAAAGAAGGCTTGCTGAACGCCAATCAATTGCTGGAACTGGCGCTACTTCCTAAACGCCTCGCAATTATTTCTCAGGCCGACAGTAAAGGATACTCCGACTTCGTGACGCTGTTGAACGGACATCCGAAACGCTATCATTTCGACACCTTTCTTTTCGAAGCCACCTTACAGGGTGACGCCGCCATTCAATCCATCTCGGCACAGTTGGAGCGGATTCGTAAAGTGAAACATCATTTTGACGCCGTTGTGATCATACGCGGTGGTGGTGGCGAGATCGGTATGCATTGCTACAACAATTACGAATTGGCCAAAACGATCGCTACTTTTCCTTTGCCCGTCCTGACCGGGATCGGACACAGCACCAATTTAACCGTTTGTGAGATGATCGCCTACCGAAACGGAATCACGCCGAGTGACATGGCCTATTTCTTAATCGGCATTTTGGAAGAATTGGACAATGAGGTGGATTCCTTACGTCAAAAAACCGGGCCACTTGTAACACGTTTTTTAAGAGAAATACAGTTCATTCAAGACCGCACAAATTCCCAGTTCCATCGTGCTGCGGGTCAGCGTTTGCAAGCTGAAAAAAGTCAGTTTGCGGAAAATACACAGGCCTTTGATCGCGCAATACGCTACGCACTTCGTAGTCGAAACGAAGATTTACAACAATATCGTAATGATTTACGATTTATGAGTCAGCGGCCGATTACCAAGGCAAAAAACAACATCACACAGCTCATCAATCGTATGCATTCTCTAAGTGAACGACGGATAATACTTGCAAAAAATGATGTCAACGAGCTGTCCAAACGCTTGGGCTGGTCAGCACCTTTAAAACTACAAGATCAACACCAACAAATCGACCGTCTGGAGCAATACATTCATTTGGTGGATCCGGTTCATGTTCTAAACAGAGGATACGCGATTGTTCGGAATGAACACGGTGTGCTAAGCGCCACGAATTCAGCGAAGAAAGACGGGGTTATAGAGATTCAAACGGCAAATCAGAAGTTAACTGCCAGAATTGAACAAGAAGAAAAAAACTAATTTTATAAAAAACGAACAAGCATGAATCCAGTATTGCGCAATGGGTTATCACTTTTAGCCGGATTATTGATCGGTGGAGCTTTGAACATGTATTTGGTTGAATGGGGAATGAAAATAATTCCACCTCCAGCAGGCATGGACCCAACAACTCCGGAAGGTTTAACAAAAGCGCTTCCGCTCATGGAACCCAAACATTTCATCTTTCCTTTTCTTGCTCACGCATTGGGAACTTTAGTGGCGGCCTATTTTACAATCAAATTTTCCGCTTCTAAAAAACAATACTTAGCCTGGATGGTTGGTTTCTTCTTCATGTTAGGCGGTTTGGCCATGGTGATGATAATCCCCTTCCCGATCTGGTCAATCTTTGTAGATCTATTATTGTGTTATTTACCAATGGCTTGGTTGGGGTGGAAATTGGCTAGAGGTGTAAAACGATAAGATTATGAGTAAGCAAGCAGAAAATACCAGCTACGAAGCAGCATTCACAGAATTACAGGAACTGATTTCCGATATCGAGAACGGAGAAATTTCAGTAGATCAGTTATCTGAAAAAGTAAAACGTGCCAGTGTCCTGATCCAATTTTGCAAAGATAAATTGCGTGCTACCGAACTGGATGTGGAGAAAATTCTGGAAGACCTGAAGCGCGAAGAGTAAAATACCCTTTTTACGGTAGGGAAAACAGGTCGTCAATCCTTATTTTTGCAAGTTGTATTTAACGAGCCCAATGAAAACACTTGCGGAACTTCCCTTGCACAAACGCAGCCTGGTGGTAAACATCAAGGAGGGAGCCTTGCACACGAAATTGTTGGAAATGGGCTTGTACAGCGGAAAACCTGTTGAAGTCCTGTTCAAAGCGCCGTTTGGCGACCCAATAGCGGTGGACATTGATGGCTATGTGCTATCCATGCGTTTGGACGAAGCAGCATATGTTGAAGTAGCGGATGCCTTATGAAAAAGATCGCCTTATTCGGAAATCCAAACACAGGTAAAAGCTCGCTCTTCAATCGTTTGACCGGACTGAAACAACACATTGGGAATTTTCCGGGTGTTACCGTTGAAAAAAGCAGCGGGATCTTAAAAGCAAATAACGAAAGTTATACGATCACAGATTTTCCGGGAACCTACAGCGTGTACCCGCGATCTTTGGACGAACGTGTTGTTTATAATGTGATCTCGAATCCACAACATGCCGAATTTCCGGATCTGATCGTTGTCGTAGTAGATGCCACTAATTTGGAGCGCAACCTCCTACTCTTTTCACAATTATACGATTTGGGGCTGCCGACGATCATGGCTTTGAACATGACCGACGTGGCCGCGCGCAGAAATATTTCTATCGATCTAAACCAATTACAACAAGCATTTAACCGTGCAAAAATCGTTCGGATCAATGCACGAATTGGAACCGGCATACCAGATTTAATCGCTTCATTCAGCACAATTCCATTGAATGTTGCGGAAGTAGGGAAAAAATCATTAGAGGCAATTGATGACGCGACTGCCCAAGCTGCAGATACCAATCGCCGTTATCAAGAAATTCGCAAACTGGTTGAAGTGGCTGTTCAAGTGGCAGATACAGAAAAAGGGAAGCGCTCAAAAGCAGATCGGATCCTGACGCATCCGGTGTTGGGTTACCTCATCTTCTTTTTGTTACTCCTGTTCATATTCCAATCTGTCTTCACCCTTGCGGCATATCCGATGGATTGGATCGATGGTTCCTTTGCCGACCTTTCTGCATGGCTTTCTGAAACACTCCCACCCGGACTTTTCACGCGACTGTTGTCTGAGGGGATCGTTCCTGGAATTGGTGGCGTCCTGGTGTTTGTTCCTCAAATCGCACTGTTATTTTTCTCCCTGAGTATTTTGGAAGAAACGGGCTACATGGCTCGTGTTGTATTCTTGATGGACCGTCTGATGCGTCCATTCGGGTTGAACGGGAAAAGCGTTGTTCCTTTGATCTCCAGTGCGGCATGTGCTATTCCCGGAATTATGGCAGCCCGCACCATTGCTTCCCACAAAGAGCGTTTGACAACCATACTCGTGGCCCCATTGATCAGCTGTTCAGCACGGATTCCAGTGTACACGCTACTTATCTCTTTGGTGATCCCTAACACACGTCTTTTGGGAATCTTTAGTTTACAGGGACTAGTTTTATTCGGTCTGTACGTACTTGGAATCATAGGTGCTTTAGCTGTAGCCTGGGTTTTGAAAAAGCTTTTGAAAACCAAAGAACTAAGTGTTTTCCTGCTCGAATTACCTTCCTATAAAAGTCCACGTTGGGGCAATGTAGGTCTGGAAGTCATGAACAAAGTGAAGATCTTCGTAACCGATGCCGGAAAGATCATTGTGGCAATCTCGATTTTATTGTGGGCCTTGGCAAGTTTTGGTCCGGGCACAGAAATGGAAGACGCCGCGAGGCAAGTTGCTTCTAAAAACATTTCCATTGAGCGTTACCAGGAAGAAGTAGCTGCTGCAAAATTAGAGCATTCCTACATGGGCTATTTGGGCAAAGGGATCGAACCGGTGATCCGTCCTTTGGGCTATGACTGGAAGATCGGCATTTCCTTATTGACCTCCTTTGCTGCACGAGAGGTATTTGTTGGGTCCCTGGCAACGATCTATTCTGTGCACCAAGAAGATGAAGATCCAACTCCATTGATCGAGCGCTTGAAAAAGGAAAAACGTGCGGACGGAAAACCTACTTACAGTTTGGCCAGCGGTTTATCCTTGTTAGTCTTTTACGTATTTGCGATGCAATGTATGGCAACTTTAGCCGTTGTGAAACGTGAAACAAAAAGCTGGAAATGGCCTTTGATCCAAACAGCATACATGGGTGTTATGGCTTATTTAGGAGCCTTTATTGTATTTAACATATTCTCCTGATGCAAATCGTTCTTACCATAGTAACCATAGCGGCGGCAGCAATCTACCTCGCATGGCGATTTTGGGCAACTGCAAAACGCAAGAAACAAGCGGGATGTGAGAAGTGTGGCAAAATAAGTTCATAACATCATCATGTCACACCGCATCTACACTACCCCATTCGCTAGCGTTTATCCGCACTATGTGAAGAAAATTGACAAGAAAGGTCGTAGCGTCTCTGAACTGCATGCGGTGATCTCATGGCTAACTGGTTAATCAGAAAAAGATCTGGAACAAATCATTGAAAACAAAACCACTTTTGAGTCTTTCTTCGGCTTGGCGCCTGCTCTAAATCCAAATGCACACAAAATAACGGGAACGATATGCGGTCATCGCATCGAAGAGATCACTGATCCCCTCATGCAACAGATCCGTTGGCTTGATAAATTGGTAGATGAATTGGCTAAAGGTCGTTCGCTGGAAAAGATCCTTCGCGCCTAAGTTTACACATGAAACAAGACCTAGCGGGATCATTTCACATTCTGAGTGAGCCAATCGCTGGTTCTTTTTTTTATTTAGCGGCGCTTCTTTGACCGATTTCGTGTATTTTTCAATCATGATTTGGATAGGAATAATTGGAGGTTTGCTCCTACTCGTGGTAATTTCACTTATTGCCATGCGGAATAAACTGGTGAGTGACCAGAATTTAGTGGAAAGCGCCTTTGCTGACATCGACGTACACCTATTGAAAAGACAACAACTGATCCCATCTCTTGTATCAATTGCTAAACAATACGCGGCTCACGAAGCCAATGTTTTGGAAGAAGTGGCCGCTATGCGCTCTGGTTCATCGGCAAGTGAACGAGAGTCGTTGGATGTAGCGACAACCAAGGCAACACAAGCATTTCAAGTGGTTGTTGAAGCGTATCCGGACCTAAAAGCAAATGGCCCGTTTCTGGAGTTAATGAAACAATTAAAAGAGATCGAAGATCATTTGGTTTTTGCCCGTCGTTTTTACAACGGCACTGTACGTGTTTATAACACACGGATTCAGTCGTTCCCCCAATCTATGATCGCTTCCTGGTTCAATTTTGAAAAGGCACCATTCTATGCAGTTTCTGAAGATGGTCAACGCCTTGTACCTACCCAAAATTTTTAAGACATGAAACAGCTTTTTTGGTTTTTCACCTCGCTATTTATTATCACCCAAATCTCTTGGGCCCAAGACGATTATTACGATAATCCGGATCTGTACAAAACGGAACATATTTACCGCTTTCATGCCGACATTCAGGTTTTAAAAAGTCGTAAAGTGCATATTACAGAACACATTCGAGTGCATAGTAAAGGCGTTCAAATGGTTCATGGTATTTACCGTGATTTACCGCTGGAATATGAATTTCAGGGAGGAGTGAATACCGTAGATTTCAAGTTGTTATCCGTACAACGAGATGGAAAATCCGAGCCATACTTTACAGAAGATATGGACAATGGAATCCGCATTTATATTGGGAGTAAAGACTTGATGTTGGAAAACGGTGACCACGAGTTCGTAATTGATTACGAAGTTGATCATGTATTAGGCATGTTTGAGCAATATGATGAGTTTTATTGGAACATCAACGGCAACGGTTGGGGCTTCAATATAGACACGGTATCGGCCAATATCCAACTTCCTGCAGGCGCAAAATTGAAACAATGGGCTGGATACACGGGCACCTTCGGTCAGGCAGGTAAAGATTTTAGTATGGATACTTTGGAGAACGGTATGTACTTCGAAACTACACGTGGATTTGCACCATCAGAAAACTTAACTGTAGCTGTTGGTTGGAACAAGGGTGCCATTGACTACCCCACTTCCAGTGAAGAACTTTGGTACTGGATCAAAACTCACTTGGTGCTTATCATTGGTTTATTGGGCTTGATCGCCTTGTTCTGGCACAACTTTGTGCAATGGGTGCGCTATGGAAAAGATCCAAAACCAGGAACGATCATGCCGCAATACGGACCTCCAAGTGGATTTAGTCCTGGTCTTTGTTGTTATGTACACAATGACTACGGCAAAACAAACGTAGCGTTTACCGCTGAATTGGTTGGAATTGCCACGAAAGGTCACATGGATATCGAAAAAAGCGAGGAAGGTAAACTGTTCAAGAAAACCAGTTATACTTTCACAAAGAAACTCGATGACAAACACCGTCCGTTATTGGAATCTGAACGCAACCTGATGAATGACCTGTTCTCTCATGGAGACGTTGTGCATTTTGTGGAACGCACATACAATCCTAATCTGAAAAGCACGATGGATCAATTCACGTCACAGCTAGGAGAGCAAACCGGTGATAAATACATCCGCAAAAACATCAATAAAAAAGGTGCGGCCTTTGCTTATTGGTTCCTATTGATCGTTGCCATGGGATTGTTGAGATGGTGGCTGGGCGGTCCGGTTTGGCCAATTGTTCTTGTCGCCATCCTTGGTTTGATCGGAAACATTTTATTCGCCTACTTGATCAATCAACCCACAGAATTGGGTAGAAAGATCATGGATCATCTGGCAGGATTCAAAATGTACATGGAATACGCAGATAAAGAACGTATTCGTTTGAACAATCCACCGAGCATGAATTTCGAGCATTATGAGGCAAATTTACCGTATGCGATTGCCTTAGGTGTAGCTGACAAATGGACCGCACAGTTTGATCCAAAAGAACTGGAACGCGGGTTCAGCACAGGACATCTCTGGTATGGTGGTATGATGGCTCATGGTATTCACAACATGAATTTTAATGAGATCAGCACAACGATCTCCTCAGCCTCAACACCTCCAGGAAAATCATCCGGTTCGGGTGGTGGCGGTTTCTCCGGAGGCGGTGGCGGTGGCGGAGGTGGCGGCGGCTGGTAATTCGTCAATCATCCACATCCTCCTCTTCCAACCATTCGAAGAAGGAATCCATGCGATCACGGTCTTTTCGTGAAGGTCGACCCGTACCATATTCCCGGTAAACACTTTGTGCTGCCTGATATGTTTTAAACTTCTCTACTTCCATCGGATCTGTGATGTCGATCAAGTAATCGCTAACCAATTTGGCGCCTATTCTACGGTCAAGGAGGTCCTTTACTTTATAACTGAATACCGCATTGTTCTTGACAATAGAAACAGTGTCACCAATCTTGATCTCCTTGGATGGTTTTACGTTTGCATCATTCAATTTTATGCGTCCCTTCTGGATCTGCTCTGTAGCCAGTGTGCGAGTTTTTGCCAAACGCACAAACCACACGTATTTATCAATGCGCAAACTCATCACGTACTTTTTTAGGCAAACTAGCAAACACCAATTCGTAAGAATGTTTAACCAATTCAAAGATCAATTTTTCATCCACACTTCCCTGCAGATCAACCGTGTTCCAGTGTTTTTTGTTCATGTGATAGCCGGGTTGAATACCGTCATATCGTTCACGCAGCTCAATAGCGCGCTCCGGATCACATTTCAAATTCATTTGCGTCGGATTTTCAGCATCTACCAACAAATACATTTTTCCCCCTACTTTGAGGACAAGCGTCTTGGCATCAAAAGGAAAAGAATCTTCTGTGCCGGGTAAAGTAGCCGTAAACTGTAACAGCGTGTCTAAATGCATGGGCTGAATTTTTTCTAAAAGTAATACAGAAAAAGATACTATGTCAAGGCGTGAAGAACGAACAAAGCACAGCAAATTCTTGTTTAGAATTGTGAACATTTGAAGACGACCTTCTATTCACTGAAAAACAATCCATAATTTTACTGAAACAACAAACGCATGACAGCGCATCTTTCTTTTTGTGACGACTTATTCAACCGCAAACGTTTTGAAACACGTGAGGTAAAAATTGGAATCACAGCCATTGGTGGAAACAATCCAATCCGTGTGCAATCCATGACCACAACGGACACCATGGACACGGCTGGGTCAGTTGAACAATCTATTCGCATGATCGATGCTGGTTGCGAATTGGTGCGACTCACTGCCCCAAGTAAAAAAGAAGCGGAGAATTTGGGTGTAATAAAAGCCGAATTGGTCAAGCGCGGGTATCACACACCGCTCGTTGCTGACATACACTTTACACCGAATGCAGCCGAAGTTGCGGCCAAGTTGATTGAAAAGGTTCGCGTAAACCCGGGTAATTACGCCGATAAAAAGAAATTCGAAGAAATCAATTATACCGATGACAGCTACCAACTGGAGCTAAGTCGTATCGAAGAAAAGTTCACGCCACTTGTAAAACTATGCAAGGAACAGGGAACAGCCATGCGCATCGGAACCAACCACGGATCGCTCTCAGATCGCATTTTAAGCCGTTATGGCGACACCCCGGAAGGAATGGTAGCATCTGCCATGGAATTCATTGAAATCTGTCGCAAGAACGATTATCACGACTTGGTAATTTCAATGAAAGCTAGTAACACACTTGTGATGGTTCAAGCCTATCGTTTGCTGGTTGCTGAAATGCGCAAGCAAGGAATGAATTATCCTTTGCACTTAGGTGTAACTGAAGCTGGAGATGGAGAAGATGGTCGTATTAAATCTGCTGTAGGAATTGGTGCTTTATTAGAAGATGGGATTGGAGATACCATTCGAGTATCATTAACCGAAGACCCTGAATTTGAAATTCCTGTAGCCAAAAAACTAGCTGAAAAGTATTCCGATAATATTCGTTTAAACGAAACTGGTAATTTTAGTTATAAAAAGGACTTTTTCCACTATGACCGTCGAGAAACAAACACTTTTTTAACTATTGGCGGAAAGAATCATCCAGTTGTTTTTGCAGATCTTTCAAACAAAACAAACATAACCCCAGCTAACTTTTTTGGGTTCGGATACAATTACAGTGTTGAACTCGACAAATGGAACATACAAGATCTCGCTGCCGATTATGTTTATGTCGGTTCGCAACAAATACCATTCGAAATTCCAGGCACAATTCGACTCGTTCAAGATTACAACACTTGGAAAGAAACTCAGGACCAGAAATACATTCCATTGTGTACACCTGAGGAAGCGAAAGAAATCCCGAATCAAGCAGTGTTCATTCGTATTGATCTCGATCAAAACTACGACTTGAGCAACTTAAGAACAGCGAATTGCGCTTACATAATTCAAACAAACAACCCACAAAAAACACAAGTTATCCGCAAATTTCAATTTGAACTCGCGGAACAAAACAACAACACTCCTATCATTCACCACTTCGCTTATTCTAATTTACAAGACACCGAAAGCATTCAGCTCTATGCAGGAGCAGACGCCGGAATCCATTTCATTGACGGATTTGGAGACGGAATTTGGATCACAGCAAACATGAACGCCATCGCGATCAATTCCCTTTGCTTTGGAATCTTGCAAGCTACACGCACACGTATTAGTAAGACGGAATACATTTCCTGCCCATCATGCGGTCGCACCTTATTTGATCTTCAAGAAACAACGGCAAAGATCCGCGCTAAAACAGCACACTTGAAAGGAATCAAAATTGGGATCATGGGCTGCATCGTAAACGGACCAGGAGAAATGGCTGATGCCGATTATGGCTATGTGGGAACTGGACCTGGAAAGATCCATTTGTACAAAGAAAAAACGGTGGTGCGCAAAAACGTATCCGAGGACGAAGCAGTGGACGCCTTAATTGATTTGATCAAAGAGCACGGAGACTGGGTTGAACCAAGCGTTTAATCGTGAAACATCAATTTGTATAGATTTCAATAAAATTCGTTAAATATTTCACTTAATTTAAACACAAAACACTACTATACCAAGGTGTTTCCCTGTCAAACAAGAAAAAAGCCGCTTAAAACGGCTCTAAAATCACTTTTTCTTGAAAATATAGATCTGTGAACTACATTTTCCGTTTGAACTACGCAAATTGGACTTCCAACCTATCCTTAAAGCGCGAAAGATCGATCCGCCCTTATACTTTTCGCTCAACATAGAAACATAGTAACTATCAAATTTCATAGGCAGTGTTTCGAGATGATCAAATCCATATTTCTGGATCATCGGAATGATAGAGGCTGGTTCAAAATGATATAAATGTCGTGGAACATCATAAGCTGCCCAATAATCTTGATAGTATTTAGCATCATAGGACTTATAATTTGGAACAGCCACAACAAACACACCGCCATCATTAACCAGTGACGAAATGCGCATGAGATCATCCTGTAAATCGTATACATGTTCCAGAACGTGCCACATGGTAACTACATCAAATGTACCAAGATTAACAGCATACAATTTTTCCAATGGTTCCAATTGCAGACCATTCAACGCTTCACATACGGCTCTAGCGTCCGGATCCGGTTCTAAACCAGTCACCTCGTAATTGCCTTGACGCATTCTTGCAACAAAATGACCAGAACCAGCACCAATATCAAGCAATCGCTTACCAGAAGAAACACGTTCGATCAAGTGAAACTTCTTATTCAAAGTAACATTCCGAACAATATTGTAAACTTTATTTACAAGTCCTTTTTTACTCGAACTATGCGAAACATAGTCTTCCGACTTATAATAATCGCTGATTAACGCTTTGTCAGGTCTTGGATTTGTAAACAACAATAAACAGTCCTCACACTGTGTCAGTGTAAACACCTCCTTGGAAAGGAAATGATCTTTGACACTCATTCCATCAGTAAGTTTTTCCGAGTTACAAGACGGACAACTATGTAATTTGATATGTTCCACGTGAAACAATTAGCGACCCAAATGGATCAATAAAACAGAAATATCGCTAGGGGAAACTCCACTAATTCGAGATGCCTGACCAATAGTAACTGGTCTTACAGCATCCAACTTTTGTTTTGCCTCCGTACTTAACGACTTAAAAGTATAATAATCAATGGTATCAGGAATAGAAAGAGATTCTAGTCTTGACAATTTCAAAGCAACTTCTTCTTCCCGAGCAATATAGCCCTCATACTTCAACAAAATCTCGGCTTGCTCAACAGCTTCAGGATGTTCCACGTGTAACTCAGACGCCAAGAGTTTAACTTCTTCACTCATAGCTAAAACATGCTCCATAGTAACATGAGGACGCGCTAAAACTGCTGCAAGTTTAACTTGCTGAGACAGGGGAGAACTACCAATTTCATTCAACAAGGGATTAGCAACATCAGGAGCCACTCCAACCTTGCGCAGAGATCCAATCAACTTATTAGCCGCAGTCATCTTGGCATTTACACGGTCCATTGCTCCGTCGTCTTGTAGACCCAATTCATATGCCAGAGGCGTTAAACGCACATCTGCATTGTCTTGACGCAGTAGAATTCTGTATTCTGCACGTGACGTAAACATACGATAAGGTTCTTGCGTGCCTTTTGTAATCAAATCATCAATTAGAACCCCGATATATGCATCAGAACGCGATAAAATGAACGGATCCTTTTCCAAAACTTGTAAAGCAGCATTAATACCAGCCATTAAACCTTGACAAGCAGCTTCCTCATAACCCGTAGTGCCGTTGATCTGACCAGCAAAATACAATCCATTGATCAACTTCGTTTCTAATGTATGCTTCAATTGAGTAGGAGGGAAGTAGTCATATTCTATAGCATAACCTGGACGAAACATTTTAGCTTCTTCAAAACCAGGAATAGAACGCAAGGCCTTTAATTGAACCTCTTCAGGCAAACTTGTCGAGAAACCGTTTACATATATCTCAACTGTATTCCAACCCTCAGGTTCAACGAAAATCTGATGGCGCTCACGATCTGCAAATCGACTGATCTTATCCTCAATACTTGGACAGTAACGTGGCCCAGAACTTTTGATGGCACCATTGAACATTGGAGAACGGTCAAAACCTTTACGTAATAATTCATGCGTCAGAGTACTCGTATACGTAATATGACACGGCCGCTGAACAGACAAAGGTTTTGTATTACCAAATGAAAATTTCGATGGATTCTCATCACCATCCTGAACCTCCATCTTGGAATAATCTAACGAACGGCCATCAATACGCGGCGGAGTTCCGGTTTTCATCCGACCAGCCTCAAAACCAAGAGAAACCAAATCCTCAGTAATTCCAGTTGCAGCCTTTTCTCCAACACGACCACCACCGAATTGCTTTTCACCCAAATGGATCAAACCATTCAAAAAAGTACCATTCGTCAAAACAACCGATTTACCATAAATCGGCAAACCAATACCCGTTTTAACACCCACAACACGATCTCCCTCAACAATCAAACCGTTGCACATGTCCTGCCAAAAGTCCACATTTGGATTTCTCTCGAGAAACAAACGCCACTCTTCAGCGAATCGCATTCGGTCATTTTGAGTTCTCGGGGACCACATTGCCGGACCTTTCGACCGGTTCAACATTCGGAACTGAATCGCAGACAAATCCGAAACGATACCCGAGCCTCCACCCAATGCATCAATTTCACGAACAATTTGCCCTTTTGCAACACCACCCATGGCAGGATTGCAACTCATCTGCGCAATTGTGTTCATATTCATCGTGACCAATAAAACCGAACAACCAAGTTTTGCAGCCGCATTCGCGGCCTCACAACCGGCATGTCCACCACCGACCACAATAACATCATACTCTTTCAACATGCTCATTCAATGTTTCACGTGGAACAAAATTACAGCGACTCTAATTGTCCTTCAAATGTTCCACGTGAAACTTTCTAATCTCTAACATTTCATTTTCCTTTTGACGCATCAAAACCTCATCAGTATCAATTTTGTCTTTATAGCCACACAAATGAAGAAGTCCATGAACACAAACACGATGCAACTCATCTACCACAGAGACATTATAATCGGACGCATTTTCCGTAACACGATCAATACTGATAAATAAATCTCCAGAGACAACATCACCCATGCAATAATCAAATGTGATGATATCTGTGTAATAATCATGATCCAGGTGTTCACGGTTCATTTCCAGTAAATATTCATCAGAACAGAAAATCACATTCACTGCACCCAACACTTTGTGCTCTCGTTCACACACCGCACCAAACCATGAAAACAAAAATTCCGGATTTACACCCGGAACTTTTGCAATATCTTCAAAATGTACTTCTATCATTGTTTCGAAAAAAAGACACTCACAACATTGCCTTTATCATTAAAGACAACTTCATCCGCCAAATTTCGCATTAGAAAGATACCTCGACCGTTTTCTTTTTCAATGTTCTCCGGTGCAGTAGGATCAGGAAGGTTCTCATGATCAAACCCCGTTCCCTTATCTTCAATAGTGAAAGCGAAATTCGAAGGTTCATCAAAAACATGCACGTTCACATCAATTTCGCTTCTGTTCCCATTACCATGAATAATTGCATTATTCACAGCCTCAGTTACAGCGATCAAAACATTGCCGTACAAATCTTCATTCACTCCGATCGACTGACACGTTTTGTCAATCAAACTTTCTACTACAGGTAAGCTACTTAATTCCGAAGGGATAGATAACGAATCAATTAAAGTATAACCCTCTTTCATCATGCTCAAATAGTTTTATCATTGAACAGATCGGTTGAAATATTGATTTGCTTTATTTTTATAATATGGTGCAAGAACGGGATCAACCGTCTTCAACAAATCAACCTGACCTTGTTTAAGACGTGTATACTCATCAAATCGAATAAGGTTACCATTATTTTGATTATTTCCTGATTTCGATTCTCGTTTCTCCTCAAACCCTCTTTCCTTAATAGCCTTCTCACTTTCTAATAAGCGAGTTAGAATCTCTTGCTGGCGACGGATCATTTCAGGACTGAATTTTTTATTGATCAAATCACGTTCCTGTTGCTCCAATTCCTTTATCAATGGATTTAATTGGTTGCCCTTGCCCTGACCTTCTTTGTTCATTTCATTGCGCAATTGCTCCAGACGTTGACGAATAGCCGTTTGTTGTGCCGCCATTTTTGCAATCTCTTTATTGCCCAAACCAGGCATTCCCTGATTACCTTGACCCGGTTGATTTCCCGGTTGCTTACCACCTGGATTTGGACCTTTCTTCATTTGCTCAAGCTGTTTACGCAACATCTCTTTCATGTCTTCGGTACCCATTTCACCTTCTTTTCCGCTTGATGGTTTCTTTCCTGAACCACCAGGGTTCTCACAACTACCTGAACCGGACTGTTTACTTTGCGCTTGTTGTTGCATCGATTGCAAACTTTCATTTAAAAGCAAGGCCAAATTATTATAACTAGTCATCACCAATTGCTGGTGTTGAGTCAATTCACGACGTCTATGTTCATCAATTTCATCAATGACATAACCATAATTACTTCGGATCTCTTTTAACTCTTTATCAATAAAAGCAGCAACTTTTGGTTGACGTTTCGCCAAAGCAATCAAACTGTCTTCCACAGGCTTCGAATCATCTATAATAGCACGTTGCTTTCTTCCTAAACGACGATAGAGTGGGTCGTTGTCCTTAACCTTGGCAAAGGCTTGCAAATTGCGCTCCTGATCGAAACTCAAGGTCATCAAATTCTCAAGAAGCATACGAATCAATCCCATGTCCTCTTCTGCCTGTTTCTGATTGCTCTGTTCTTGTTGATTATTTAACTGATCAGACATCTCCTTCATTTTTTCCGAAGCAGACTTTTGTTGTTGACCCGCCTTACTATTCTTTCCTTTGGAAACATTCTCTTTTGCTCCATTTAGATCTTCAGAAATACTTTCTTGCATTTCTTTGAACTCATCTAACTGCATCGGACGATCCAATGATTTATTCAGTTCTTGCATTTCCTTCAGATCCTTCTTCAAATCATCGAACTTCTTATTGATCTCGTCTTGTTTCTTCTCGGCAGCTTCTTTACTTAGTTGATCTTTCTCAATCTGTTCCTTCAGTTCGTCTTGCTCTTTCGCCAATTCATCCAGCTCCTTTTCAATCGCATCAATCTTTTCATTCACCTGAAGACGCTTTAACATTTCCAGTGCACGATCCATCTGATTCTTCATAGACTCAGTTGATTCTTTCAAATCTTCAGACTTATTGTTCATTTGAAACTGATCGTTCTTACGCATCATTTCCTCTAACTGATCCAACAACTCCTTCAATTCATCGTCCATGACCTCTTTAAGCAATTCTTCAATCAACTCCTGTTGCTTTAACAGTTCTTCATCCTGTTCAGAAAGTTGCTCATTCATATCGTTTGACTGTTCCAACTTTTCTTGCAGCTCTTGTAAGTCTTGCTGCAAACTTTGCTGCTCTTGTTTCAATTGTTGAACCTGTTCCAGCGCCTTGAAATCTGCCTTTGATTTAGTCCCTAAATTCTTTTGAAGGCGATTAACATCCTTCTGAAACTGCTCGGTTCTTTTCAAGATATCGGCCAAGGACTGTTGCACTTGTTGTTGATCCTCATCACGCATTTCGTTCAACTCCTCCAGATTAGGAAGTTCATAAACGAAGGTTTGCGAAACAGTAGCTTTAGATCCATTCACACCATCGTTATCGAAAATGGTAAAGTGATAACTGATCTTATCCTCAATAGATAAATTCTCACGGCTAAAATCAACCGCAAACTGGAAGTCAGCATTTGAAGACTTAAACCGATCAACAAACATCTTTCGTGTTCGTTGTTTACCATCCTTCTGCGTAATTGTATACGAAAACTGCAGAGCCGTTAAACCGTGATCATCTGAAACCAATCCAGAAAACAAACGCACAGCAGGATTGATACTATCAACCGATTCGTTAACCAAAATAGAAGGGTACGCATCTTTTACAACCTTAATTTGAACCTGATTCGTATCCAAATAATTGGTGTAACTATTCTTCATGACAAATTGCAACAAATCGTTATCGGTATGCTTTGTACTAAACGATGCTTTTGATCCTGTGAACCATTGACTGAACTTCCCATTCAACACTTTCAAAGAACCTACGTGCTTCGCTGAAACATTCCAATTCACAGTGGTTCCTTCCGGCAATTCAAGTTCAGCAATATTTGAAACTACCTCGTTCTTGCGATGTAAATAAGCCGGGTAAACCAACGACGCTTCTAGAGAACCCAATGCGCTTTTACCAAGAACTTGAACTTGCCAAGTTTTACTTCTGTAACCTTCACTTTCAAAATAGAACACAAATGACTCACGAACATTTTCCAATTCATGTACCACCTCAGTTTTCGAATCACGCGTCATTAAGAACTTACCAGACGGTAAAACCAAGTAGATCTTTTCCGGGACATAATCACCAGAAACAGCAGTACGGATCTTCAAATTCTCGCCCTCTTGAATCACCAAGTCATTATTACTTAAGTTGAACGTAAAGGGTGCTCGCTGCGGAGCGTTATAATTCATTACCTGACTGGAACCGTCAACGATTAAACGCGGGGCAAAAGCTAAAACAGCAAAGAAGACCAACAAAACCGGAATCACATATTTTGCGCGTTTTTTAATCGCGTCCACTCGAACAGCATCTGTAAAAGGTACAACCGATAACTCATTTGCACGTTGAACAACACTCGCTCGAATTAACTCGAAAGAACGATCATTCGGGTTTGCTGACTCATTCAGCTGAAGCGTATTTAATAAACGGTCAGAAATATTCGGAAAGAAATCACCGATGATCTTTGCGGCTTGGTTTCGGTTAATGCGCCCACCAAAAGAAAACAATTTTAGCACCGGAATCACGAAGAACTTGCCCAAGATCACGGCATTGCCAAATAGAAAGGTCCAGAATAAAAAGAACCTTACACCCGAGCTAAATCTTCCGAAAAATTCCAGCACGGCAACAACAAGCCATGAGGCAAATAAGAATCCTACAAACACCAACAATCCTTTGAGCATTTCATGCTTGTAGTATTTGCGAATGAACGCATCAATCTGAAGCAATAAACGATCGAAAGCTGACATAAACTCTTTATTTTACCAAGTAACTTACTAAGGTATGAAATAGCACATACACCCAATATAAAAAAACGTTTAGAACTGTTAATAAACCCTTTAAAACGGTCAATATTTGGTTATTTTTGCGGTCTAAATTCAGAATACATGATCGCTGAGAACGTACGTGTTCGTTTCGCACCATCGCCAACTGGTCCATTACATATGGGTGGCGTTCGAACGGCCTTATACAATTACCTGTTTGCAAAACACCACAAAGGAACTTTTATCATTCGCATTGAAGATACTGATCAAACGCGATTTGTTCCTGGTGCGCAAGAATACATTCTTGATTCCTTAAATTGGTGTGGGATCACTCCTGATGAGGGTCCTGGAATTGGTGGTGAATATGGACCGTATATTCAAAGTGAGCGTAAAGCTATGTACCGCCCATATGCAGAACAATTGGTTGCAGAAGACAAAGCGTACTATGCCTTTGATACAGCTGAAGAATTAGATGCTGTTCGTGATCAGGCGAAACAAATGGGGATGCCTAACTGGCAATATAACAGCGTGACACGTTCTTCCATGAAGAACTCGCTTACGCTTTCGGCAGATGAAGTACAACGTCGACTAGACGCTGGTGAGCCTTATGTGATTCGTATGAAAATGCCTCGTAATCAAGATGTTAGATTTGAAGACATCATTCGAGGATGGGTCGTTGTAAACACTAACAACTTGGATGACAAGGTGTTATTCAAAAGTGACGGTATGCCAACCTATCACTTAGCTAACATTGTAGACGACCATTTAATGAAGATCACACACGTGATCCGCGGTGAAGAATGGTTGCCATCTGCTCCTTTACACGTATTATTATACGATGCATTTGGATGGGAGGCTCCAAAAATGGCCCACTTGCCGTTGTTGTTGCGTCCGGATGGAAACGGAAAACTTTCAAAACGCGATGGTGATCGTTTAGGGTTCCCTGTGTTCCCTGCGAATTGGACTACTTCAGAAGGAGAGTTGTATTCTGGTTACCGCGAGAACGGATATTTCGCTGGAGCATTTATCAATATGTTGGCTTTCTTGGGTTGGAACCCGGGAACTACTCAAGAGATCTTCAGCATGCCAGAATTGATCGATGCCTTCTCTTTAGAGCGCGTTGGAAAAGCGGGTGCTAAATTCGATCCGGATAAAACAAAATGGTTCCAACAACAATATTTGAAGCATACAGACGACGAGGTTCTGGCAGATCTGTTAATGCAAGAATTTACCATTGATGCTCCAAAAGAGCGTGTGGTATCCTTCTGCAAACTCATGAAAGAGCGCGCAACGTTTGTGCGTGATATGATGAGTGAAGGGGCTTATTTGTTTGATGCACCGGAAACATACGACGAACAAACAGTTTCTAAAAAATGGAAAGATGATTCGGCTGCATTGATGGCGGAATGGAAAGAAATCTTGGCTGGACTTTCAGCGTTTGATGCGCCATCCATTGAAGGAGCATTCAAATCATTCCTTGAAACAAAAGGTTTAGGAATTGGAGCTGTTTTGCCTTTGTTCCGTTTGTTGATGACAGGAGTAGGAATGGGGCCGTCCATGTTCGAGATCACCGCTTTCTTGGGTAAAGAAGAAAGTTTAACACGCATGGAAAACGGTATTAAGACCCTGGGATGAAACATCGCATAGAGGTTAATAACATTCGGCTTTACGCGTACCATGGATGTTTACCGGAAGAGGGTAAAATTGGTGGAAATTACAGTGTAGATGTACATGTACAAACAGACTTTTCTGAAGCGGCTAAGACGGATGAGCTCAAACTGACCATCGATTACGTGGCGATCAACGCGATCGTACATGAGGAGATGTCCATACGTTCTAAATTAATTGAGCACGTGGGTCAACGAATTGTTGAACGTTTATTGCAAGAAATCCCAACCATTCAGGAATACTGGGTGAAGATCACTAAGATTTGTCCACCCATCAATGGCGATGTAGAAAATGTTGCTATTATAATTGCTAGCGACAACTGGTAGAAATATTGAAATTATTACTATTTTTGTCGCCCACGCTATTAAACGATGGTCGTTAGAATAGCAAACAAAAGACCTATCGTGTTGAACGCAACACACAAGATAATGGTCTCGTGGCCGAGAGGCTAGGCACCGGTCTGCAAAACCGTCTACAGCGGTTCGAATCCGCTCGAGACCTCGAAGAAGCTTTCATCAAATTGGTGAAAGCTTTTTTGTTTTTGGTAGGTATGTAACAAAAACGCCCAGGATTAACCCAGGCGTTCTCTTCAAAGTACGTAGTAGTTATTTGCGTATTTCTAATAATTGTTTGTCTTTCGTTGTCTTTCCGGCTTTGTCAACTATTGTAACCAAGCAGAAATACATTCCGGCATTAACTTCTCCTTGGTATTCACCATTCCATGAAAAATGCGGGTCTGGAGACGAATAAACCAACTGATTCTTTTCGTTGTAGATCTGGACCAGGAACACCTCAATGGATTCTTCATTCTCTACAGTCACGCTGTACAAATCGTTATTTCCATCATTATTTGGTGTAAATACATTCGGGAAATGTGTCAGCTTCGCAGCAAGAACAGTATTCGCAGGCTCTTCGTTATTACCAGGAGCAACTTGTACCGGAGTTTTTGTATCAGATTTTACATCCACTGGTTGTTCTGTTTTTTGAGGAGCTACCAGTTCAGTTTTAGTTGGTGAAACAACCTGTATAATTGGTTCATCTACTTGCGGTGTGTGGATGTTAATTTCATCCCCACCGTTATCAAAAGCCGGATCAAATATTGGCGCAGGACTTACCTGAGTTTCATCCGAAGTGTTTTCTATTTCCTTGTAAGTATTCGGTTTTGTCTCTCCCTGCTCTTGTTGAGTGGTCTGCGAAACGACACTTGTTTCTTTAGTCTGAGGCGCATCTTTCGGTGCATCTTCCTTCGCAGTTAACACATAAGTAGTAACCGCAATGGCACCAACGGCCGCAGTTCCGATGATCCATTTCGTGAGTACAGAAACACCTTTAACTGCCGCGGAAGTGCCTGTGGCCATTCCTACAGCAGCCATTTTCGATTGCACACCTTGCCACAACTCCGGACGAACCGATGTGGTTTGGTTTTCAAATGCTTTCGAAAACAATTCCTGTATGTTATCTTTTTCAATCACTTTTCTTTCCTTCTAATTGATTGCGTAAAAATGCACGCGCACGTGAGTACTGAGACTTCGACGTATTTTCACTTACCCCTAAGGTGTCGGCTATTTCTTTGTGTGAATAACCTTCTATGGCAAACATGTTAAAAACAACTCTGTATCCATCCGGAAGTTCGTGGATCATGCGCATTAAATGAGCGACATCCATTTCTTCAAACCCGTGATCCGTGAAGGATACTTTGTAAGAAACATCGTCCACTGAAACATCGCCCAAAAGTTTTTTGTTTTTGCGCAATGCATCTAATGCTGTATTTACCATGATCCTTCTGACCCAACCTTCCAGCGAGCCTTCCATTTTGAACTCACTTACTTTTTGAAAGATCTTCACAAAACCATCTTGCAACACATCTTCTGCTTCTTCTATACTTACCATATAACGTTGACATACCATCAACATTTTAGGAGCAAACTTGTCAAACAACACTCGCTGTGCACGTGGATTTCCCTTGGCGCATTCATTAACCAATGTTAGATCATCCATAACACTTACAAAACACTAGACTTGAAACTACGTAAAAAGGTTGCACGGTTGCACAAACATCCTAAAAAAAACGTATTTTCGGGACCCTGATAACACGCAATGAAATTAAAGATCATAGGTGCTTTTATCGGATTGATAAGCATCTCATCATTACACGCTCAACAACTTCCGTTAAAGCCCGGAAACTATGTTGCAGCATTACAGCTAAACCAAACAACCCAGCTACCGGTGCATATGCGTGTTGAAAAAGCAGGAAAAACCTGTACGCTTGTAATTACGAATGCTGACGAGCGCATCGAACTAAAGGTTCAAAAAAAAGTAGGCGACACCCTTGTTTTGCCTTTTCCAAATTTTGATTCTGAATTACGTGTTGTTGTAAGTCATAAGAAATATGCTAACGGTTTTTGGATAAATTACAATAAGTCAGGAAATTACCGCATCCCATTCAAAGCAAAATTGGGTGAGTATATTGCGGAAGAAAAAGCGAACATTCAAATCGGCGGAAGATGGGAAACGTATTTTTCACCTTTGACAAATGATCAAGAATCAGCTGTTGGGATCTTTGAACAAAAAGACAACAAGGTAACAGGAACTGTGCTCACAGAAACGGGCGATTATCGTTTCTTAGAAGGCACTGTAGAAGGTTCACATTTCTACCTTTCTGCTTTTGATGGCACGCACGCTTTTTTATTAACGGGTTCATACGATGGAACCAATATGATGGGTACATTTTTTAGTGGAAAGCACTACCAAACACCTTTTACCGGAAAATTAAATCCGTCTTTCGAATTGCGCAATGCCGACTCTTTGACTTATTTAAAAGATCAGCACTCACGCGTTTCCTTCACTTTACAGGATATACAAGGGAATAACTACTCTTTTCCAAATAAATATACAGAAGGAAAGGTTGTGATTATCCAGATCATGGGAACCTGGTGTCCGAATTGCATGGATGAAACCAAGTATTACAAAGAACTTTATGAAAAGTATCACGATCAAGGATTAGAGATCATTTCAATCGGGTATGAGGCAGCACCAACCTTTGAAACACAGGCTGAAAAAATCAAGCGTTTAAAAGAACGTCATAATTTAGCATTTACTTTTTTGGTTGGAGGTAAAGCGAATAAGAGCTTGGCATCCGAACATTTTAAAATGTTGAACGAAGTCATTTCATTTCCAACAAGTATTTACATAGGTCGCGACGGTTTGGTAAAACGCATCCATACCGGTTTCAATGGTCCGGGAACTGGACAATACTACATCGAATACGTGGAAAAAACCAACGCCTTGATTGAAGCATTACTGAAACAATAGATCATAAAAAAACCGAGAGCTTTCTCGGTTTTCTTTTTTTACTATAATTTCAATCTCGGTCGTTCCGTTTCGTTTGCCAACTTCCAGGCCGTATGGAAAACAAGTCGTGTTACCAATTCCACTTTTGAAAAAATGATCTTCTCAATATCGTCAGTTGGTTGATGATAATCTTCATGAACTCCACTGAAGTAAAACACACTTGGAATGTTATTTTTCGCAAAATTATAATGATCTGAACGATAATAGAACTGATTTGGGTCTTTTGGATCATTGAATCGGTAATCCAATTCCAGTTTCGTATAATTCGTATTTGCCCATTCATTCGCGTTATGCAAATCATCACTTAGGCGATCAGCACCGATCACATAAATGTAATTCGTCTTGTTTTCATGAGCGATGTCATTCCTACCGATCATATCGATATTCAAATTGGCAACTGTTTGTTCCAGTGGGATTACCGGATGATCTGTATAGTAAGCACTTCCTAACAAACCTTTCTCCTCACCGGAAACAGGCATGATCAAAATCGATCTGCGCACTCCGTGTCCTTCTCGATATGCTTGCATGAATGCTTCTGCCAATTCCAAAAGTGCTACCGTGCCGGTTCCGTCATCATCTGCACCATTATATACAGTTCCATTATCGATACCAATGTGATCGTAATGCGCTGTAATCACAATGATCTCTTTAGATAAGATTGGGTCGGATCCAGGAATAAATGCTAAAACATTCGAAGAAGTCAATATCGTTTCACCTTCGTTTAATGTTCCGGATAAAACACCTATTGCTTTTTTACTAGCCTTTTTAGACTGCTTACCTTTTCCAATCAAATAGCGAAATGGTTTTGATAAGGACGCTTCGATGGACTTCGTATTGACCATGATCGTTGGTATCTCCTCGCGTTGTTCGTTATCCAATAAACGCATCGATGGGGCAGTGGTATAATGCTCCAAATATTCATACACCTGATCATAATTAGGATGTAACAAAACAATTCCTTTCAATCCGGATGGAGCAGCTACTTTCAAGCGTTGAACTTCAGCTCGTAATTCAAACGATTCAATTTTAGCTACCAACACATAGGCAACTGGTTTAAGCAGTTTTGCTGTTTCCAAGGTCATTAACGGAAGATCATTTACCGACCATTTGCTTTTTGCACCGTAATAAATGAAATCCGATTTAAATGCCAAGGTCTTATTACTCCAGGTGATCGATCCTCCTGGTTTCGTTTCAACAACCTTAAAATATTGTTCATATCCAGTGGATCCAGGAGCCTGAGCAACGCCTATCTTTTTAAACTTTTCTATCAGATACGCCGCCGCCATTTGTTGACCTTTCTTTCCGGTTTCGCGACCTTCATAAGTATCTGAAGCCAAAACTTCTAAATGAGTTCTAAGATCAACGGAATCAATCAAGTTAGCGTAATGTGCAGCCCAATCCTTTTTTTGACCAAATAAAACGGTTACACCAGATAGTACAAATACTAACAGTAAGCGAACTTTCATAGACAGCAAGGTATTTTTTCAATACGGCGTTGGTGACGTCCACCTTCAAATGGTGTTGCAAAGAACACATCAACCATATCTTTTGCTTCTTGTTCAGAAATGAAACGAGCCGGAAGTGTTAAGATATTGGCATCATTGTGTTCACGTGCTAATTGTGCGATTTCCTTTTTCCAACAAAGAGCTCCACGAATTCCCTGATGCTTGTTAACAGTCATATTAATTCCATTTCCACTACCGCAAATCACGATACCAAGAGTTCCTTCATGTTGTTCAACATGATCAGCAACCGGGTGTCCAAAATCAGCGTAATCAATGCTATCTTCGCTGTAGCATCCGTAATCCTTTACAGAATAACCTTTTTCGGTTAAGTAATCGATCAATACTTGTTTTAACTGAAAACCGGCATGATCTGCGCCGATTGGAATAACTTGTTTCATGATATTTCTATTGATTGTTTCAAAAGTAGGTCTTATTAACAAAACGAACAAAGTATAAACAATGAGTAATTTCTTCATTTGTTATCATACTGAAAACTAGCACTATTCAAATTGCTTTTATTAACAGATATTTCAAATCAACCGTGAATATCAGCTAATAACTATCAGAAACTTTTCCTTGTACAATTCAATAA
>JACCEA011132307.1_pt1 | contig 26950 bp, 21 predicted proteins | sample 7449851 | NCBI WGS metagenome assembly JACCEA01 (sample SAMN15323453, study PRJNA562643) | freshwater metagenome | isolation source: river surface water | place: USA:Blue River Watershed | collected 2017-08-18
GAGCACTACTATTCAAAGTCGATTGCTGCCCATCGCTCGAGCTCTGATGAATCAAGATATTACGGGTCCTCATGATCCTTTCCTCATTATCCACGCTTTGGAAAATGAATTTTATGGATTAAAAGAGGTTGCTTTTTCCAATCTAGCTGTTGTCGACATTAAGGAAAAAGACCTTTCAAAGTCAAAAGACAAGATTTTTTCGCAAGAAAAAGATAAAATTGTGAAAGTAGGTGGAAAGTTTCATCCCACCGCTGATTTCACCCCTATAAGCCTGGATCACATCGGAATAAAGGCAAAGACAAATAAAGAACAATTTAAAGTTCCTATTCCTTCTTCAGAAGAAAAATTTAAGAGGGAACGAGCTGCTTCTATTGAAGGAAATTCAGGTAATACTAGCCACGCAGATATTGTGAAAGAATGGGCAAATAAGTTTGAACGTGGTTTGCAGTATTTGAAGGATGTACTTCGTCTCGTAGCATTGCAAAAGGCCGTCAAAGATATGTGCAATGCGAACTATTCGAGAGACTTGGGCCGTCTTTCTTCTCTTGAAAAAGACCTGAATTTAAGATCTAGCAACATAATCATAGATTTGGGCATTGATTCATTGACTTCTCCTTTCTTCACTCGTCCTTATTTCCAGTCTGAAGGCATGCGGTTTATTGTAGAATCCTACACAACAGTTTCTTCGTCACTTAAAAATGTTGCATCTACAGTGCCTGGATCTTCCTCGCGACGAGGTACCAAACAGAAAGAGGTTGGAAGTAAGGTGCAGTCGGAACATCAAAACATGAATTCCACATTGGTTTACAGGCGTTTCAAGCGGAACATTGGATATTGGATGGATGGTGGACATTTTGAGAAGCTAATTTATGAGCGCCGTTATCAGCTTTGTGGGCGACACGATTCCACTCATAAAGTGACTGCATGTGGTTTAAGAGTACATATGGAGAATTTAATCTCAGTTATCCATAAAACAGAAAGTCGCAATCGTAGCAAGAGTGTGAATGTTCTTCCACATGCCATCACTAAAGTGTCTACCCACCAGAAGAGTTTTGGGAATTCTGAAAAATTAGTGGCGTTGGTGGTGAATGGTAACAAGTATTCAAAGGGTCCCGGTTTCGATGATGATAGCAGTAGCATATTCTTCGGTCCTCAGTATAAACTTCATCTCAAGTCGCTTGTTGTAGTTACAAATTGGTTGCAGTCCCATCATATCCGCTCAAGCTACAACATTCATCAATTACAAGGATATATGTCTCTTAGTGTTGTGGAACTTTGCCGCCAGTTAGATATTCCTGTCCTGGTATCGATTGATGGGGATAATTATGAGCACGTAGAAGTTCATGTAAGTATTTACAAGTGGATTCGCAGGAAGTTATTTTCATTCTTTCTTCACTCAGATGCTCAACCACCAGCCTGGTAGCAATCCTCAATCAGTACCTTTGCAAAAACTTCCCAATTGGATAAAATTTAATGTCAGCGAAGAATATTTTCAATACCCTATACACAATTGCAATATTGCGGCATCGGAAGGGGTTGTATCTACCAGTGGACCGCAAGGAAAAACTGATGCATCCCTGATAAGTTCGCAACAAGCGGATGAAGACAATGGAACCGATCGAGTTATTGCAACAAATGTGGTTACTCCAACCTCCTTCAGCGATAATGAATTGTTTGGAAATAAGAAGAAGAAAAAAGATTTTGATTTAATGGTACTTAGGTTGTCCTCTGCATTTGCAACTTTGACTGGAGCAGAGCGCTTGATATTCAAGTCGATAAGTGATGTTCTGGGTAAAGCCAAACCTTGGGGAATTGTTCAAGTCGTGGAAATTCCTCTTTCGATATTACGTAATATCAACACCCTCATTATGACAAAGTCAGCCATTCCGTCGGTTTTTAAGACGGAATTTGATATACTGATATCACATGAGTCGACAAGTGCTTATCGCAAAACTTTGAAACATTATTTGACGGCTTTGATCAACTTATCCCAGTCATTGATTTCCACGCCACAATTTGGAAATAACAGCAGTTTGCCCAAATATTTGTCGGGAATAAATGGAAAAAGCGCGACAATAGCCAAACATTCATCAGGCTTGGTCACCAAGCAATTAATATTTACCTTTACCCCTTTAGATGAATATCTGGATAGTTTGGTAATTGTCGTGGAACAAATTATGAGCTTACGGGCCATTTTATAAAGTATAAGTTGAGTTTGTACAAATTTATATATAGGGTTCAACATTTTTATAAAATACAAAGTTCGTAATACACTATACCTGTGACAGTTTTTATGGTTTACCATACCCTATTCCTAGTACATTACATAATTCTTATATTTGCATAGTTTTATGGGCTATTTGGAACGCCCATTGCACAGCCTACAAAAAAAAACCAAATACACCCACGTAATACTGTACGAAACTTGCAGACACATATGAAAGTTTTATCTAAGTTACATGTTCTAAAAGCGAGGAGGTTCTTGATACTCAAGAATAAAATACTGGTACAATAGTCAACGGTATTTTTGACTTAAATATGATGAGTTTAATAATATTACATAGCAGACGGACGAAAGGTTAAGCAAATGATTGGTCGTCTATTACTATCGTATTTATATACTTACATGTATTCTTCTTCAAACGGAGAATGAGTCATGTAGCTGGTTGACAGGGTCTCTTGTACATTTTGTATGTTTGTAATTTAGAGTTTTATTTCGCACGGGTTTCCTAGTTGGTAGTATGTATGATATTATTGAAGAAGATGTTGAAGACACAGTAGATTGGGAATATCTACTTCCTCACAATATTTAATATAAAGATACCAACTAAAGATAGGAGTAAGATAGCAGACTGACGGAAGGTTAGACACATCATTGCTTGTCTATCGGTTGTGAAAATAGCAGTAGTTTTAAGTTTGTAGATATAACCTATCAAGTTCTCTCAAGGTAGTGGTTCTGGGTTAATATATATAAGTAACTTTACAAATTTAATTTTAACAATTATAATATCAAGAGAATATGCGAATTTATGGTAGTAATTATGATCATTTGACAAGACATGGAAGAATACAAGTAGATTGGGAATATCTGCTTCTTGATAAATATGGGGACGAACAAAATTTATTATTATTATTTTTATTTGTGTGTTTGTCAGAATGGGGTATTTGTTCTAGCAAGCCCCGGGGCGAACCCGACATTCCTGCTAGCAATACAATACCAATACGCACAAGTATAAAAGGCCTGTACGATAGACAACTTTATGTCACTGCAATCAAGTTTCAAATAAGAATGACGGAGATTTCAAAACGACAGATGCTCTATGCAGCTGAAAGAAACAAACGGCCAATAGTAAATATACTCAAGCCCCGTCTTGAATTATTACGAGGAAAAAATACCAGCTGTGATGGATTCATAAAGGTTTTGGAGGTAGCTTCTGGAACAGGTGAACATGCTGCATTATTCATGGAGGAAATGGATTATATATTGTATCAGCCAACAGAAATGGATGTTTCAATGCACGACTCAATAACAGCATGGTTGCAACCATTTGGAAGTCGTTCCCAAAATCCCATCTCCCTTGATGTCAATAATCACTCGCAAGATTTGAAGGCAATAAAAGATGATTTCTTGGGGAAAGATCAATGTGTTCAGGTTATAGTTTGTATCAATATGATCCACATCAGCCCTTGGTCCTCTACGTTGAGCTTATTTGAACTTGCAAGTAAATTACTGGATAAAGGAGGATTTTTATTTACCTATGGTCCATATAGAGTCAATGGTCAAATGGTTGCCAGCAATGTACAATTTGATGAAAGCTTGAAAACTAGAAATAGTGACTGGGGTGTCCGAGACATTGAAGAGGTGGAGAAAGTTGCCAACGGAGTTGGGATGTCAATACTTGAAACTATTGCCATGCCTGCAAACAATTTATGTCTCATATTTGGGTGGAAAACACCGAAATGATAAGTATAACTCTTTTGCGACTTACAGTGTTGGAATATCGAGTCAGTATGACTTAAGTCAATCATTCCTAATAATTGTTAAATTCCATGATAAAGGATCCTGATTATTTTCAAATTGAAAAGAATTGAAATATGCTACGGTATTATTTTACCTCCTATCAAAGCAGGTATCGCAAACAAGTAAGAAACTAAAATTTCCGATATTAACGCACAACAGAACAATGTTGGTTACATGGTTTAAAACAACATCAGATTACAACACCGCTTATTTCAGTGGTATAGTCGGAAGTTCCATCTGGCATCTTCAGATTTTGAAGTTATATTTATCATGATGTTCAAATACTGATGCTCTTACTTACAATCATCAGATGACTATGATAAGGTGGTACCTGTGTAGTTAGCAATGTTATGGGATAGTGGTTTAGCTTTGGCTAGAAAACAGCAATGAACCCATAAACCATAGAACTAATTGCAATATCGAGACCAAAAGTTTGGTCAAAAAAGTAAAATTCATAATACTTCGTCGAAACTTAATTTGATGAGGTGTGGGATGTTGCACAATTCTCAACTAATAATAGTGAATTATAATCGCCAAAAAATATTGAAGTATTCACTACTTAATCCCAATCTCTCTAGATCTTGTTACTCCTGCAAAGAGGGTACGTGCGAGCGTGCGTTAGTGATTCCGCGGCTTGCCAGCTTTTATATTGGCGCAACAAGTAGTTGTTCATCCAATGTTCACTCTTGTACTTTTGAATGGTCGCTTTAATCTTTATGATATTTGCTTGCTCATCCGGTTCAGGTTTTGAGTGGAAAAGGCATTTAAGAGCCAAGCCCTTTTTTCGAGCACTGGCGAAAATGGTTGACAGGGAGTTACCGATTAAAGTAGGTCTCACCGGATCTATTGGAATGGGAAAGTCCACTATTACCAATCAACTGAAGAAACTCGGTTTTCCAGTGTTTGATGCCGATGCAACCGTTCATAAATTATATGCGGTGGAAGGGGCGGCGGTAGAACCGTTGCGTAAATTATGTCCCGAATCCATTGTCAACGGTACTGTCGATCGCTCAAAGTTAATGAACAATATAATGAAAGACGCTTCATTGATCTCTCAGATAGAATCAATTGTACATCCTTTGGTTGAGAAGGAAAAGTTTGCATTTTATGCAGATTGCAAATCACGGCATCATCCTATCATATTTTACGACATTCCATTGCTATTTGAAGTTATGCTCAAACGGCAACAAATAAAGGCTTCTGATCAATGTCAATTCCTATCCTTTGACACCATAGTAACTGTAACTGCTAGTGCAACAACGCAGAGATGCCGAGTACTGGAACGCACTGGTATGTCAGAAGAAAAATTCCAGGCAATTTTATTGAAACAAGTTCCGGACGAGTATAAGCGTCGCCATAGTGATTATTTGATCCATACGGATTTCTCAGGCTACGGAGAGGGGAAATCGCAACTTGCAACGATTATTGATGATCTTTATCAAAAAAATAGAGTGGAAGTGACAAATATGCTGAACGAATTGGATGGATCTAATTGCACACAGGGGTACAGCGAATTGAATGATAGGGTTCATGAACCAGCTGGGATTATCTTTACCGAGGATGGCATGTTCGACATGGAAATGGTAAAATTAGATATGGACAATTTGTTTTGGAATTTTATTCATGCGAAAATGCCCAGTGCGTTTGAAAAACGCGAGTGTTATCCTCGAATATTGGAAAGGTAACTAATTCTGCTGAGTGAGGTGTCATTTTTTTATTCATTGCTTAGAATTTCAACCAATAATCCTTGGTTAGTTTACAATAATGTCGAAATTCAAAAGTTAGCTTTGCAAGAGTTGTGTACTCCTACAGAGGCATTGTATATTGACGAAGCTCTTCACGTAAGATGATTTTGAATCTTACATGATCCATAAGACTATTGTTGTTGTAATTTGATTTTGGGATTGTGTGTAGATTCGCATGGATGCCATTAAATATATAGACAATTACATTACTGATACCGCCCGCAGTATAATGGCACAATCGGCAAAGCGGAATCTCAATATCGGATTAATCACCAGCTTGGATATTAGTTGTGACTTACCATGTAAAATGACAACAGTACTGAACCATCATAACATGGGTACGAATGAATCCTCCATTGTCCCGTATGTCGTGCTCTCTCAAATGTGGAGAGTATCACCCAGGAATTTGCGAATATACACAGTCAGTCCCAATGCTCTTCAAGTTGCGCGAGGCTTATCCATCAAATTGTGGGAAGACGAACAACGATACGAATTTCAAAAATAAGTTTATAATTAAATGCTATTTATCATTTGAAATCTATCAATTAACTACAACACGCTACTCTTTCCTCGAAAAGACATGTCTGTCTCTGCTTTCTCCACTTTTTCGAGATGAAAGGCTTCTACTTCTCTTTCTAGACTTATCCTGACGATTATGGCTGCGACTTCTGGACCGAGTCCTGCGTTGATTAGAATCCCGAACTCGAGATTCCATATGATTAACATGTAATCGCTGACGACGGGAAGTAGTGTCTTCCATTAAAGTGGGACGTCGCTCTCGCGAAGAAAATCGCCTTCTTCTCTGACGAGACTCATCAGTACTGGACGATATAGAACGGCGAGGAGGTTTCTTCTTTCCATCATAGTTACTAGCACTACTTGAACGAGAGACAGAGGAAGCCGACTTAATATTAGAGCGCTCAGAAGCTTTTGATGCATCTTTTGATATTTCCTTCATTGCGGCGGGAAAATTCTTCATAGATTCCATGTTGGTAATTGTGTTTTGTCGTTTTGGCATCTGTGTTGAGCGGGAACTGGTGCTTGAGCAACTCGATGATGACGAAGAATTACTAGTTGTTGAGCTGGACGAAGAATAACCATCACTATCACTTCCAGATTGGGATGAAGAGTCACTGTACGAACTACCACTACCACTAGAACTGCTAGACGATTCCGATGAAGAATCACTACTACTGCTGGCTGCGCGACGTCGGGAACGTGCTTGTGCTTGCAGCATTTTTTGCTGTTCCTGTAATTGTTGCGCCATCAATTTAGGCAAGTTTTTAAGATGCTCTCTCAATTCATCCGTGAGTCCACCGAGACCTATTGATGTAAAATAGTTGATAGCAAAACGGGTATTTCTTGCGTTGTCCTTGGGGAACATTCCCGAAAACACTTCTTGCATGTACTCATCCATAAATCGGTCACGTAGCTTTGATAACCCCAGACTCTCCGCCAACTCCTGTACAAGAATCTTGATAAAGATTCTAGACGATGAAGTCGTATCATTTTCATTCAACTTGATATATTCAAAACATGTCCACGGCAATGCATCTGTTGACAACAAGTGAGAGAAAAACTTTGCGACGTTTCGCAATTTATTCGTTTCTAGACGGTGAATTGTAGAATATTGCTGCAAAAACGAATCATCAAATGCATCTTGATATTTTCGGTGCATCATACAAAACCGCTGTCCCATTAACCCATAATAACGTTGGTAAGATCGTTCATTTGCACAGCATTCAATCAACATGTTACACAGCTCCGCTTCATACCCATCAGGAATATTTAACTTAACTAACTTGTGGCAGCACTCCTCAAAAGAAATCGAGCTCATAATCGTTAGATAGATGGAACGACGGAGATTGACGAGATCTTGCTCTGTAAGATCAATTATACCTGCTGCACGTGGCTCAGCTACAGGAACAACTTGACCTTCGATTGATTCATCGTCACCTACAGCACCACTATCACCTTCATCATCATTCTCATCGTCATCTCCAAGAATTTCTTTCTTTATTTGATCCCAAAGTTTTTCATTTTCAGCAAAATTAATATCAAAACGGAATATATCGAGCATATCCTCCTTGTCAATATTATCATCCAATCCAACTTCAAAGGTTATCTGATCTTCCCTTTCTACCAAATCTAATTCGGGAGGTATTGCTGGATAATCTTTGAAACCACTTTTCCAAATTGCAAAGAGTCCCTCCACTGTGTACTGGACTCTTTTGTCGATGTCACCTTCATGTAAAATTCCACGAAAACGCTCAAAAATGGCATGAAGGCCTTGTGGACTCAGTTCTTCTAAAATCTGGCCAACTTCTTTCACAAAATTCACGGCAATTTCAACACTGTCGTCGGTTGGTTCTTCAAGCAAAACAGTTAATAACTGTAACGCCAATAATTCATGTGCAACTTGGTGGTTCACTAAATGTGCAATGAATTTAGACAGTCCGATCGCTGCGTTCTTATCGCGACGTTTAATTGCTCTCTTAAATCCATAGATAACTCTCTTTAAAATTAGCTCACCGTTCTCGGGGAGCTTGGTGTTAATGACAGCGATTAATGCTGAATAAATATGAGTAAAGCCAGGCGATGCCAACTGGGCTTTCATAATTGCACGGGCGAAGAGACCACGTCCCCGAATGAGATTTTCTTGAAATAATTCTGGAATTATATTTTTGATGTTGGATACATTTACTTTATTGATCAATCCATTTATACTTTTTCTCAAAGCTTCCCACGAAAGCTTTTGGTTATCAGCACTTGCCGGGTCGTCAGCATGTTCCTGGTTCTTTTTCAGTTGAGCGAGTTTGAACGGAGGAATGTACACACCACCCGTTCTCCCCCCTTTCATCTGCAAACCATCAGCATTCATATTTGTGCCAAGACAAAGTACCACGTAAAATATTGTTATGTTAAGTTAATATGTATGGATTCAAAACAAGACCACTCCCCACCAGCAGCCATGCATTACCAATTGATGGAATTACAAAAATCCGTTAATTTTTCCAGAAAAATCAACAAATTAGGAGTATTACAAGAAAGCGCCTTATACCTAACCCTCATATCCATAAAACAAAAGTACTAAAGACATCATTCTTAAAGTTTATGAGAACTTCGTCCTAATGGTTCGATGATTCTGATGTCCATATCTTCGATAACGCTGCGGCCGTGTAGACTTGATCTTTAAAAAGAGGTTCTGGAGAAGTTGTAACTATCACACCAGGCATTTCAAACGAATAGTTTTGCATTCTGAATTTATCCTCAGGATAAAACTTAATGTCGACAGTCCTTCCCGCGAAAGTACGGCCTTTTAAGTATATGAGGGCATTGATAGCCTCCTTAACACTACTCATTTCGACGAACACTTTCCCAATATCCTTTTCTGCATACATCACCCCTCCACTCATGGTACCAGTCGGGCGAGGAACAATAATGGACCTAACAGTACCATGTTGACTACATTCAGCTCTCGTATCTTCCATCAAATCTAGATAAAATGCCGGATCAAGAAGTTCCTCTGGAGCAGCCATGTTAGTCAAACGCAAAATGCGGGAAGGGTTGCCACCTGTCTTGACCTTTAAGTCCCCTGAAACCCAAGATCTATGCAAATCATCCCAATTATAGAAGGATATTGAAGAAAGTTGCCCATCAAAACGGGTTGGTCTCTCAATTTTCAAATTGCTCCCCATAAAAGGGATACCATTCAAATTCAACAAGTTCGCAGCATCTTCTACTGTGCGTGTGACCGCAAAAGCAAATTTACCATTAGTCATAATGACAAGAAATGGATTTTCCAGTCCTGAGTTTGACATTCCCAGTTTTAGCAAAGCATTTCCCAGAAAATCCATAAGATATGACTCAGTCATTTCAGGTAGCGTATGACCAATAAATATTTCACGGAAGGGTTTCGTCATTAAATCACCAGTGGGGTGTTGAGGCTGTTGCTGATGTCTGCTTGAGTGATGTGCTTGGTTCGCACTTCCATTGTCATCACCGTGGGTGTTAGCATATTCTTGCCAAGTCTTTGCAAATGTGATGGATCCGGTATATTTGACAGGTCTACCTATTTTTAGATTTTCTCCTTTGAATGGAATGTTGTTGAGGTTCAATCCCACTGTGCAATCATGTGCATTTGTGAAGTCGAGGAATCCATATTTTCCTGTCAAACGACACTGAGTAATGGGATCGGGTTGATCTCTACCTACCATTCCACTGTCTTTCATTGCTTTATTCAAGAAATCTCTCAACTCTTCTGGAGTTGTTTGAGAAACGAGAACATTACCTACAAATAATTGGCGATTTGGATCATCATTTATGCTATCATGTTTTCCGGTGTTGTCGCTGCCATAAACGCTGGATCTACTGTTGTGGTGCGTTGATTGACTGTGGCGGCGTTTACTGTAGTGGTCAGACTCTTCACTTCGTTGTCGTCGCTTTCGATCTTGCGGATCTGAAGATCTACCCGAATCTCTTGTATCGCGCCTCATGTCGGAAATCAGTATTTATCTTCGCAATACATCAAAATGTGGAATGTATTCCATATTTGGTATTATATTGCAGAATCCACGCCTGAGTCTGAGGCTTGTTGTAGGCTATCCCTTGTCATGTATCGGGTAAATACTTCCGGCCATGAAGCATCAACATTTTAAAAACTATGCTATCAACAACAGCGGTTCTAATAAATTTTGCTATCTGCCTTGTTGCAAGTTATCATTGTGTTCCATCCGTCATGGCGTGTGGGCCATTGGTTTCGGTTAGAGGATCTTTTCGATCTCGAAGTTGGTTATGCACTGCAACGAATTCCATACTGAATTCCCAGGGTTTTAAATTGGGCCAGCCAAAATGTTATTCAATTATGCCCCATACTAATTTGTCTCGAACTGAAAATGAACGAGTTGGTCGCTTGTTAAAGTTTTTGGACTGTAGTCCCGACGCGTTTCATGTGGTTCATACAGTTGCTGAAACACTTCAGAAAAGTGGATTTCAGCAACTGTATGAAGATGATGATTGGATTAGAGGTTGTAATCTTCGACCAGGTGGAAAATATTTTTTTAAGAGGCACGATTCTTCTTTGATCGCTTTTCAGGTCGGAAGGAAATTTCAAAATGGTAACGGATTCAAGATACTTGCAGCCCATACAGATAGTCCCCATTTGAAAATACGACCTATATCAAAGAGAGCTGTTAATCATGGCGTTATTCAATTAAATGTAGAGTGCTATGGAGGTGGATTGTGGCACACTTGGTTTGACAGAGATTTATCAATATCTGGTCGAGTGATAGTACGTAGTCCGAATGGAGATCAATTATTTCGTCGGTTACTAAACATTAATCGTCCCGTTGTAAGAATTCCAACTCTTTGCATACATCTACGTACTTCCGAAGAAAGAGACAATTTCAATTTTAATAAGGAAGAGCATCTCCAGCCCATCATTTGTGACCAAGTACATGCCGCTCTGCTAAAGAACCACAATTTTCAAGACCCATGGCTATCTTCTCAAGAACCCATGCTTTTGACTCTTATTTCTGAATATCTTCAGTGCAACGTACAAGATATTGCTGACTTTCAACTCTCTCTCTATGATAACCAAAATGCTTCACGCGTGGGCATGATGTCCGAGTTTGTTTGTGGGTCGCGGTTGGATAATCTTGCGAGCTGTTTCGCAATTATGGAAGCCATGATTGATCATGGCTCTAATTTGGAAGATGATGAAAGCATATCTGTTATGGCGTTATTTGATCATGAAGAAGTGGGTTCGGAAAGTATAGTTGGTGCCGGTTCAACTCTGATAGCCGATACGTTGCAGCGTTTGTCAGTCACTTTGATGGGTGGGGAGACAATATTCCGTGAATCTGAGCTGTTTCATCAATCCAAAAGAAGGTATGATTTGTATTGTGATCATTCACAAACCTCAATCATCTATTTAGGTCTTTCATTTTATCGGTTGATATGGCTCACGCGGTCCATCCAAACTATCCAACTAAGCATGAACGTTCTCATTCCCCAGTTATGAACAAGGGTTTAATTGTTAAGTCTAATTGCAACCAACGATATGCCACTAATTGGGACTCTGCATTCATTGTGCGAGAGTTAGCAAGGAAAGCTGGCGTAGATTTGCAGGAATTTGCAGTAAGAAATGATTGCCCATGTGGTTCCACAATTGGTCCAATGTAAGTGACCATTCTTTGTTGTGCCGAATCGTGAATAACTAAGATGTTGCATAGTTTATCTGCAAACACGGGTATATTGGCAGCAGATGTTGGTATGCCCCAACTCTCAATGCATAGTATTAGAGAAATGATGGGCACCAAAGATTTGAGTCACGCTTACCGATTTTTCTCGACATTTTTACTAGACAAGACGAAGATTGAGGAAATTGTCCATTGAGAATTATTTCCATAACGCAAAATGAACATTAACAATCCTACAACCCTACTCCTATAGTAGAACTTCTAAAATTTATTGTTTCCGCATAGAACCTCCTTTATGCTATACCATCAGAATCAGGGATGGGATTATATCTAGTGTTAACAATATTGTAAATTAAGAGAAAATCGCGTAAAAACTGAATAGCTCACTCTTGATGCGAACAACTAATGGTGCTCCATATCGCTTTACTGAGCTGTTTGCACTTATCCATGGGTCTTCTGTGATACTTCCCCAAGTACTCTCGTAATGCAGACCTTGTTACAAATCCGACAAGTTTACCGGAGTTCGTGACATACGCTTGACTCAAACTGAGCATTCGGAAAAGTAGATCAACTTTACTCAACTGCATTGTGTCAACTATCTGTATAGAATCCTAATTAAACATGGTAAATTTTGTGCAGCAAAGAAACAAACTTGGTACGGTGAAGGATCCAGAATAACCGCAAGAGAAAAGGAATTCCAGGAAAATTTGGAAGATGCTTTAATACAAACATGGAGCATTAACACTTAGGGAATATCAGACTACAAATGCAACTTACTTGAATCACGCGATGCAACGGGGATGACAGTTTTGCCCCCGTCAGCAAGAACCACGTACTGTATTGTCTACACCAACAGAGTAAATCATTAATGAATTGATTAAATGACAACTATTTGCGGACCTCTTTCATCATAGGATCTGAGGTAAAACTGGTATGTTTTGCATGATCTTGGAATTCCCTGCCTTGCAGAGTACTATCACCAGTTTTGTCGATTGGAAGCAATTCTCGTTCACTATCATGTTCATGAAGAGAGCCCAGCACAATCTGAAACATTTATCTAATAACCACAAGAAACATCAGCAAACGAGTATCATAAACGTACTGGGGTTCTTCTCGAAACGGTTAGAATGTCCTTTAAGCAGCAGATAGAACGTGATAAGTCTTCCCGACGAACTGCCCCAACTATAACCATTGATTTTTTTGATTTTACAATAGGAATAACGGTGGGCGAATAATGCTTCAAATAATGGTTCTCTCTTCCATGCATCACTGGTTGATTAACGCTTAGAGTTGATGTCGATGCCATCTGGGAGACCACGCAATTGTGATAATTAGCAGTTGCACCATCGGAGTTCGATGTAACTGCAATGTTCAATTTCACAGACTTCTTATTCCATTCTGATTCATCAATAAGGTTGAGCAAATTATTCGCTTCTTCATACGTGGAATCCAATGCTAGAACCTTCAAAACAATAAATTTCATATCATATTATCCATGGATTATAAAAAACATGAATTACATGTTGTTGATTAAGTGGTATCATCACTTTACTAATAGGAATATTATACATATGTTTGGGAATTTCTTGCATATACGGTGTACCATTTGTGTCTGTCATACCGATGATAACTTAAGACTATGAAAAAAGTAATAATGGCATACCAATTAATGCTTCATAAACGTTCTTGGAAAAACGATTTCCAACAAAATAGGAAGTTAGTACGACAACTTTATATCGATGACTGAATAAATAATGAATTGAACACATTAAAAAACGCTCACCTGCCAGAGGCAATCGCATGTGAGGCTGGCCAGAGAGTTCATAAACAATTATAGCGGTTGAAATAGCCCTTTAGAAGGAAGTAAAATGCATCGTTTATAAACGAGAAAGCAGTCATAAATTTGTCATATAGATTACCTGGTCACTCCAGTGGCAAAACCCGCAGCACCAAGAATAGCGTATTCCCACGGGAAAAAATTCTTGAAGTTGGAGTTATTGCAAAGTAATTCTCCAAAGATCCGCCCAAGGACTCCACCTGACAAAAATACTGGCGTGAATAACCCAACTGGTAGTGGTAGTGTAACAGATAATGCTGTTGCTATAAATTTATAAGCGAAATATGGAATAAAGTGAGACACATATGAATGCATCTCGTTAGCTTGAAATAAGAAATCCAGCAGTGTTTTAGAGCCATTTGAAACACTTTGGACCTTTACCTGCTCGTAGTAACACGGTACAGACACCAGTATTGCAACACATGCAACCATTGCATACCGTCGAAAATAAATAGTAGAGCGAGAGTATTTGGCTAAATCTAACATGCTATTGCGCAATTTTGAAATATTCTCAACGATAGTAACAAATAGAACTCCAAGCAAACCTGATATAATTCCTAAAACCAGGAACGACATCATCTCTTGCCAAGTGGCTATTTTAGAATGAGCAACAACATCTTCACTAAATACCGCTAACTGATCAGTAATGTCAAGATAATATATGGTCAGCATTGCGCAAACAGAGGACAAGAAGGCTTTTGGAATAGTGCGGACTAAGTAAGCAGAGGCAGTTAGTTCTATGCTGAAAATTACCCCTCCAAAAGCGGTACCAAAAGTAGCTGCTACTCCACTCGCACATGCACACGCAATGATTTCCAGTCGTTTTGAATCTTGAGTGTGAATATGTTTGAAGATTGAAAGTTTCATTAGTTGGTCAGCAATTGCTCCCGAAATTTGAACAAACGGTCCTTCTTTACCAACAGAGAGCCCAGCAATTATAGAGCATATTAATCCCAGCATCTTGGCAAAGATCATTCTTATCGACAATAAAACAGGCTTGATTACACCACTTAGAATGGCTTTCATTTCAGGTAATCCACTGCCAGCAGATTCTTGACACAAGGTTGAAGTGGCAAAGCAAGCAAATAAACTAAAAAAGAGTGACCACAAGCAAAACAAAAACCAATGCGTGTAGTCTGGCATTAAGCTCAGTAAACTGAATCGAATACTATTTCCGAAATCAATAACAATATTGCACAAGCAAGAAACCAATGCAGACATAATACCTACTACGACAAGAAGAACTGGTCCTTCGAACATATCCCATATAATTTCAACCGCATTGTTCTTCCCTAACCTAATATGATTGTGATGGGTTGAAAATCCATCCAAATCTGCCCATTCGCTATCTTTGTTCGAAGAATGAGACCATTTAACGCTTCCTGGATGAAATAGGCCATGGATATCCATTTCGGAATTGCCAAAAGATATTATTTACTGGTGAACATATAATATATTATATATAGAACCTCACAGATGCTTCTTACTACACCACCACAATAATTTGAGTTGCAATCCGAAAATCCGGGTGCCCATCATCCATGTAAGCAGTGATAAGTAGGTGGAATATTTTACAATACCATCGCATCCCAATAATACAATACACTACAACAACAAAACCAACACAGAAGGCAAAGAAAAAGTGGCAATTCAATCAAGTGACTCTAATTAAGACGATTCTTTTATATTACACTTTACATAGCAGGTAACGGTCGTATGGCCGGATTGGAAGAGCATTTGCTGGGATTACTATTTGGTATTGTACTAGTTATTGTGGACTTAATTAATAGTTAATTGTGGAGAGATTGAGAGTGTTTTCTCAACATTTTATTGGAAGATGTCGACGCGATTCTCAAACGAAGATGAAGACGAAACATATGGCGAAGATGATTTTGAGCAGGAGGAGATGGAGATAAACCGTTCGCATAAAAGTCCCTTGAAGAAACCAGGAACTCCCAAACTAAGCCTTTCCGAGGCTCTCAAACAAGAACTAGAATGCATTGTGGCAGAAGAAGGAAGCAATGGTTACAATGTCTCTGGCGCTGTGAATAATGCACCTGCCGAAGATTGTGAACAGCAAATGGAAGGGGAAGACTTTGATGATGGCGATCTTGATTTGGAAAAGTACATGAGCAATATGGCATTTACTTCAGCTGGTGAAGCAGACAAGGGTATTGATAAAACACCTGCAATTTTCCAGCCTCTGGATGGTTTTCAACCATCAGAGACTGATTTTGACCAGACTTCCCTGCGGGAAAAATTGGGTTACGCTATTCAAACTGCACAAAACATATCTTCTTTGGAAATTAAATATCGCGAGTCAAAAAGCGCTACCTCGGGAGAGAATGCCAAAAGGTTTAATGAAGTGAATGACAATGGAATGGACGAAGCTACAAAGGTTGATAATTTATTGATGGAACTTTTCCCAGAAAGGTATTCATCTAATGTTTCAAAGAAAAAAACCATAGAAAAATCGAAAAAAGACAAGTCAAAGGTATTGCTATATTATTACTGGATGGCTATGCGCTTCTTAAAATACCTATTCAGCCCATAGGTACACAATATGGGTTGGCTGTTGCCCCTCCTCGGCTTACGAAGGAAGATAGGGAAGATGACGAAGGTGAACGCGATGTTCAACCCAAAGATGTTCTCAGCACATTAGAATCGCAGTTAAAATTGTTGAAAAAAGATTTGAAAGTTAAAGATGACAAAATTATGAAATTAACGGATCACAGTACCATGTTAGCCAATCAGTTGGATCGTTATAAGGGGGAGGTATGTTCCTGTATCCCATAGATAATAAACCATTGAAGATAATTGCTGCTTTCCCAGGTTGCAAGGTTGAATGCCAAGCTGCACGAAATGAATATGGAACTGGAGGTTTTCTATCATATCGGTTGAATTGTAATTACTTGACATAATGCGACGTTAAACCAGGCCAAGGATTCTCGATTGGCGGATGTGTTGAGAGCAAAAAAGAAAGGAAAAAAAGCCTCCCAGAGCAATATCCCAATCCAAGAAAACACAAATAACTCAAATTTGGAGTCGGAGATTTCTCGTCTCCGCGATCGTGAACAAGCTCTTTTAGATGCAGTATGTGGACATATATATATCAGAAACTTCGTGAGTAATCTTATGTTCAAACTTTAGGTTGAAGAATTATCATCCCAAAACGAAGACTTGATCATAAAATTGAGAGAATCTATGCAAAGAGAATTGGAACTAAGGTAAGTTTATATTTATTAGAACCATAAGTCACTTACTTCGGACTCAAAATGATTGCAGTTCGAAACGAGCAGCTTTAGTCAATCATACCATTGCTCGCACAGAAAATCACGTTTTACCAAGCATTCATGAAAAAGAGTCCGGTTCTGGTGCCCAAAGCCATCGCAGTGTTGGTTCTGATCATGGGTATCGAGAACATGAGCGTAGCCAATCGGAACCATCTATTGACGTACCTCAGAAACGAGGAAAAAAGAAAAAGAAAGCTACCATGTTTTAGTTATTCCAATCTTCTTATTGTACAATTCTTGTAAGTTTGTATCCATTCTACTATTAATTCATATAACTAAAAGAATCCATTCAACTTATGGCGATTTGTTCCAAAAGTTGCTGAAAAATTCATTCTTCATGTGCTAAAACGAAAATAACTAGCACAAGAACACATCATCGAGTGATCTTCAAACGCTTGGGAAAGAAAAGTCTTTGTCTAGTTCAGAAGAGGGCAATATACCAGCAGCCACATGAACACCAATTAAAGACTTCCATGGGTCGTCCAACATGCTTCGTTGATTTAAATAAGGTTTGTCATCGCTGAACTTTCTCTTCTGATGATTTTTCTGTATTTGAGCGTTTCCACGCCTCCCGCTTTGTGAATCTTCTCTCCTTAATATTCTCATTTCCATTTCCTCAATTATTATTATTATTATTCTTTGCTTTTCAGTCAGCGATATGGGATATTGTTTTGTGTTTGCAATAGCTACGGAACAAAAGCTCGGTGAAACGCGTTGATTTTTTCCCCCTCAAAAGACACACATTTTGACTTTTCCTCCGCCGAACCCAAAACTCATGGCAATAAAGTGCACACCTAGTACCTAATACAATACCAACTATACGATATGTACGATAAGTCGATGAGATTCTATTACACCTGAGATGATCACGACGCTTGATTGCTCAGCGTTTAAAACAGCGGAAGAAAAGTAGCTCTTTATATTTGTATAATAGCTGTTGCTATACAAATTACTTCTATAAAGAATCTCAGTGCTGTTGCTGCTGCCCTGGGGCGCAGAGCAAAAATAGGCGAAACCGTTTCGCGTGTCTAACCTGAGCCGAAAGCAATTTTTTTATTTAGAGCATTTTCTTTCGCATAATCCATTATAGACCATATATGATTCCATCTTTAAATGTGTGCTGCCAAATCATCCGTCGTTAAAGAAAAGCCTCCTCTGGTTGGTTCTCAACACATTTATAGTGATGGATATGGATATGGGATGCGCTATCCCACAGAAAGGAACCAAATGACTCATCCTGCAAATGTACCTCAGTTCCGGCATCCACCAGACTCCGAACGATATCTCGCGGGTATAAAAAGCACTCAAATGATTAAGAAGGATGATCGGTCCATCCATCGTAATGCAGAACAAATTGTATTTCAAACCTCTGGGGAAGTTGGCCTACATTTTCATGGAATAGAACCTGAGCCATTGAAACTGAATCGCCGCCCTCTAAAGCATGCAAAGTTGTATCATCCACCAATTCCCTCCACATTCACAACAAATAGCTTAAATCCGAGCTATCAGTATCCAGGCAGTGGTCCCACTCAAACAGCTCGTAGCGTCCTGGACAATAATAATAGGAATGTTGGTACAGAAAGTACTCCTACTACAACTGGAAGAAGTAGCAGGTTAACTGAATCTGCCAGAAGTGAATGGTCTGACTCCCCAAGCTCTTTTGGAAGCAAGCCACCAACTGGTAGAGAGGATCGTAACGATGTTCCTGGTTTTGATCAATCTTCCGGTAACAGGTACGTGCAAACATTGCAGACTTTAGATGCTGCTTTCGCTCGGCGATCGCGGAGGGATTTACTTCAAGCCAGTCTACCCCCTAAGCCGCAGTATGAGTTGGTGTGGTTGGCCACCGCGAATGACAGGGCCGCACAACAAAGTAAACCCTGGGCTGGAAAGCTTAGAAAAGATAGTTCTTGACGTTTCAAAATGACTTAAAGATAAAAATAATGTGTATATAGCAACCTTAAAACAACAATGTATAAATTGAAAATAGGAGTACGAATGGCTCAAAGCGAATTACAAGACTATTTGTGTGAATTCCTCAGTTCTTGGGGCGTTAATGACAACGAGCGCAATCTTCTCAATCTGTCCGCATCAGAGAGACTTTTGATCCTGAGAACTCCGATTCCATCAGAGTCTTCAAATTTCCCATCATCCAAAACTTTGTGGGTATCACCTCCTTCTTCAACCAAAGCCTCATCATCATCCATCAGCAGGATAGATAGTGAATCAGCAAATGACCTCACATCACTCTCATCATTTATCATTCCAACAACGTTGTGGGAGCATGAAATAGTGTTTTGCGGAAGTAAAGCATGAAACACACGAATTCTGCGTTGATATTCCTCTATCTTTTCTATGAGACAAATGTTTTCTTGCCTAAGATCCTCGTTTTTGGCGGCTAACTCATCTATTACGTGTTCCAGCTGTATTATTTTATTGTCTCTCTCTAATATTTCATTCTGGAAATATTCCTGTGACTGGTATTTGCACGTAGCTAAATGGTTGAAGAGATGATCTTTGGAACCTGTCCAAGCACATCCATGGGCACGATTCTTACAATACATTTCCAATTCTGACAACATATTCAGAATAATTCGTCCTGGTTTACGAATCGTTGAAGGATCCAATTCAATCTTTGTGATTGGACAAAGTGATGATCTACTCAACCATTCCAATAACTCATCTTCACAAAACAAATGCTCGGATGATGTCTGCACCGGATTTTCTAACACTTGTGTGCATATTGGACATATGAGCTGCGATGATATTCTTTCAGGGTGAACAAACAATTCCAGATCTATTCCCATCTTTTGCACTTTCGTCTTGGAAATACTGAAACGTTATTATGACAACAACAATAAAATACGATAAAATATGCGATTGATTTCGGCCCTTCAAGCCCCATAATATTACAAGGTTCTATGCGTACAAAATTTGTTCACTTAATTAATTATTAAACACTCAATTTAATTAAGGATTTTACCGCCAACCGATATAAAAACGATACGATACACAACAACTATATGTATGGTGCACCATATTTGGAAATCACTGCAACGACCAGCACAACTAGAGAAGCTGTAAGCCGTTCCTACATTAGCATAACCCATACTTAAGAAATATACTAAGTATAAGGCGGCACTGCTAACTAAAACCCACTGTACCAGTAATTTAACACATACTTTACATGCAATATTATGGGTTTACATGTTTACTTATGTTGCGTGGTGTGTTCTAACCGTTACACCCACCTCTGCTCTTCAGGGCCGAACCCACTAAATTTATGGTTTCACATAATTGGCATTGTCACTTGATCCCAAAGGAAGGCTCTAATCGAATGGACATCGAAAAAGAAGAAGAACTGTGGAACTCCTGGAGTTCCACCAACGAAGCGAGCATAACCGTGGATGGGAAAAACTTACATGAAGTTTTCTCCGCCATAAAGAGACAACTAGATGTTTTGAGACGAAAGCAAAGTCGTTTTCAAGATGATCTCGATAATGTCGTAGATGATATTTCGGAGAAGATGATGATATCAGCTGCTGCAGTTTCTCCAACCAATTGTGACATTGATTTAAGTGAATATGTAAAAATTGGGGATATCGAAATATTGCAACATTCAGTACAGCAGTTGAGAGAAGATTCAAAGTTAATACATGATTTAGATCGAAAGGTAAAAACAATGGAAACAACATTGTTAGACAAGACAAAAGATTTGGAACGTCGACTTGAGCAACTGGTTTTACAAAATAATGATCAAAAGCTCGAGCTACTCCAGCAACAAACGACCTTGTCGACGATGGAAAAGTCGTGGGAAATGAGATTCGATACTTTTGTCAAAGAATTCCACGAAAAAACTCAAAACTTGGAAGTTAACCAAATGGTTGGAACTAAGGAATTGAATGATAAAATTCTTGTGGTTCGTGACACTGTAACAGTGCAGGACTTAAGAGCAAAACAGTTTGATCATCGAATTTCACAAAATTCAGATGAAATTGCTGAACTGCAACACAATCTTTCGAATTTACTGAAAAAAGATTTAGAAAATATCCATACCAATATAAATGAGTTATATGACAACAAAGCTGAAAGAAGTGAGTTGGACGCAAAAGCAAATATTGATAGTCTTGAGGGAAAAGCCAGTATTTTCGATTTGGAAAAGATAAAAGACTTTTCTGAGGAACTAGAAAGGAGAGTGTTGGGTTTGATGCAAGAAACTGCAGATAGATTTAATGGAATGGACTCTAAGCTTGATCGTAGATCAGATCGCATCGTCACTTGGTGTTTGAAACAATTGCGGAAAGAGTTCAAGTCCATACCACTTACAGGCGAGGAAGGCCCGAAAGAAGGAACAGATATAGGGAAGGTTCGCTGTTTAGTTTGTGACCATGTTTCTACACAACATCGAGAAACGGATATCGTCCACAGCGCTAATGCTGCAGGGTTAACGAGCACATTTAGATCGCATCACAAAAAAGATAGGTCCACTAGTCCTCCAGCGACAACAAGATCCCCTGAACGCAACAATGAAATTTCCAATTTGCAGAATTATGCCGGAAATTCTCATGCTCGTTTTGTTAAGATTGGGTCATCTCCAGAAGTTAATTACGGAGATGATAAAGATGATCCAGACTACATGACTGACATAAAATTCAAGTCCACGAAACTTCCGCCTGCTGTACAGCAATCAGGCAGTATGCCACATTCACAGAGTGCTCCTTTAATACAAATCATCAGCCACCACCCTACAGATTCATCTCATATGAGATTAAGCCAACTTCCATTTCATCAACAACAAGTCTTGAGCTACTATAAAGATATGGAACAGTAAGTTGTCTTGCAGTATGATTTTTAATCGTCTTTACTCGCCTTTCTTCCGCCATCCAGGAAATTTACGACAAAGCATTCTGGAGCAGCAAATCAAGCATCGTCCAAGACCAACGACCACAAGCGTCCAGGATCTGCACCAATTAAGAGAAGCAATACTACATCAAAGTTGCAACCAATGGGGAAAATTCCATCGTAGGAAGTCATATCTCGAAACTGAATTGTTAAAAATATTCCCACAATAAATTATTTCGACATTTAAATCTCAATTATCCATCGAAACCTACACTGTAATTTATATGCATTTTTAAAAATATATATCAACCCTTTGGAGGAGGCCTTGTCAACATTAGATCAGGGATATCTGATACAGAAACGCAAATCATTCGCCTCCCACGTTCATCTCCAAAATTTTCGGTTTTCAAGGCATCTGAGCCCCGTAACCCATAATTGGGTGTATCTTTCTTTAATTTGTTTGGTTTAGACTTACTCAAAATGGGCGAGCTTGACAAGTGAACTGTGTACTTTTTAACTTCGCTCAAACCGGCTTTTCCTTTCCGATAAGCCAAAAGATCCCTCAATCCTTTCTCTCTAGCGCTTATCTTTGATACAGGCATAATCATATTGGTGTCGTCACCATCAGTTATCGGCAATTTTAATGACAGTGACATTTTCTGGTCTTCAGATAATATTCCATATTCGCCATGGTCACACGGTTGGTCAGGGAAACGAAGGCTACCACAATTGCTAGTACCACAATAAGCATATGTGCCCGGTTGAGCATAGATTGTAGATATTGATATTTTGTCATTGTCCATTAGCTCTAAATCCCTTATATTTGGAATCATCTTCTTTTGACCTTTTGATTCAAATTCGGGTTTTGTCATTACGTGATCCGTCGATCCTCTGAGAGGATCCGCCGCTGTTTCAATCAAGTTGTTCATATCTAATGAAATAGGCATTGTTTTATCCATGGTGGAGAGTGATTTTACTGACCCTGTGCGTACGAATTCTTCGATTTCTGCCCCAACAAGATCGTCAACCACAAAATTGGGATCAACTGAATTCTTATAAAGCATCGCTGATTTCGTCAATGTCCAATTAGTGCGCCGAACTTTATCATCCAAGGTCGAATATATGCGCGCAACTTTAATCAGTGGCTCTCTCAACTTTGGAATCATCTGTACTATATACTGTGATGTCAGCCCCAGTGTTGAAAAATATATTATATCTAACAGAGCTTCGGCGCCTCTCTTCGGTAATGAAACGCCCAGTGAAATCATTTCTTCTCTAACTTTTGAAAACAGATCATACTGCTCAAAAATTCGAAAGATCCGGAATGCATCCCGCGCTAGAGCAGCAAGAACTTCATATCCCAATAGAATCAATTCATCGTCACGCTTAATCTTCATACAAACCACATCATAGCAGATACCAACGGTATCATACAGAGGATTGAGTATTAAATCATTCGATGCACCGTATTTTTGCTGAGTATTATTGGCGGTTTTTTTAATAAGTTGAAGACATGAACAAAAGTCAGATTTTCGAGCTTCCCAAGGAAAACTAGGATGAATGGGCATTAAACCCTGCTGTGATTTCTTGTTAAATGCAGGAGTCGTGCATCTCGCAACTGAAAGTTGGTAATTAAGTATGGTCAACTTTTCCAAGGCTCGCCTCAGGAATCCATCCATAAAGCAAAAAGCAATTCCTTGTTCAATGGCACATAAATTACTGCAGATTTCAAAATATGAAGGAGGCAACTCCATCAATTCCAATCTATAGACAAACCCCATCGAAGATTGATGTTGCACCACTCTATTCTCACGCTTCGTAAACTGCTCTAATGATGAAGAAAACTCCTGAAAACCAGAGTTAGTTTGACCTCCTTGGTGAAGTGTAATTTCTCCTAATTTAGAATAAGAGGAATTCAATGCAGTGAATGGCACCAAATCAATTCCACTTAGGGGAGGCGGTAGGTAATATCGAAGAGCTGATTGAATGTCCCACTCTTGGACCGCTGCATAAGCACCGGACTTAGACACCGTAATGGCGACGAGAAAACGACACATATGATCATGGATATCACGGAATTCCGTAACATTTTCAACTGTCCTTTCTTTGTATATTTTTCTTAGATTCATCAGAAGCTATACAAAGACAAGATGAAGTTCGATCCAAAAATAGAGACATTACCACCTACCTTCACCGTTGACTTTGCAGGTTCAAAAAATTCATGCAATTGTGTTCTCGTCCCATGATGATCTTGTTGATGAGAATGATTAAGAGACTGAGAAGCAACAAGAGATTTAGAGTCATCATTCAACGAATTCATTAATAATGCTGATTGTGTAAAGAATTCCAAGCTACTCAAGCCAACTTTCTTTTGAATCAACAATGTTGAAGCTTCCAAATTATGATTAAAATCATTCAACGTATTGAAAAAGTAGAATACCGTGTTTAACAATTCTGTCTCTTTGGCAACCTCAAAAAACCGTTCAGCCATATCTAAATGCCCGATTATACCTTGGGAAATTCTTGCCAATGCCAATTGTGCAGCTTTGACACCATTTAACACTATTAACACTTGCCGGTTCAGCATAGGCTTTCCTAAAAATAAATATTTGCACAAATATAAAAATTTGGATAGAAATCTTATCAAACCAGGACTAAAGATTACACGACAAGAAAATGAAAATGAGGTCAAAGCTTCAGTAATAACACAAACGGCTACTGCTTCATCTAAAGGCAATGACTCGTAATAAAACTCTTCATCTGGATGGACCAAAAAATCACAAAGTTCTCTAGCATTGAGCGTGCTCGCATGCTTAGAAAAAGCTATTTCCCGGTCAGGTTCTGTAGGTAAAATTACTAGATCGGGAATGATCCATGGATTGGTTGTGCAGTATTTTTGATCAACAGCACGGGAACCTCCAACTCCAATACCATCATAATTTCGATTTTTGATTGTTTGTAGTATATCCAGAAATATGGATTTTCTTGTCCATTCTGCACTGTTTATCATAGACTCCTCTATGAAGATCTCTGGTTCATAATATTTCCAATCACCTTGTCTCGAGAGTACTGCAGCAAGAAGTAATGTTCGACGAATCGCGGTATTATCATATAACGGATTAAGCTGCTTCCTGGAATTCTGAGAGCTATGACTAGAATGAAATTTATTCATTGGGATTAGATGTTGATGAATATTCACCAAAGATAAGGCATGGCGGTCACTTTCCTCAGCACACAATTGAATAAAGATGCATAATGCCAACATGGATGTTTTCTCATCGCTATGATGAACCAATGATAACAATTGAATCATCAAAACACCAGCCAGCGAAGTTATTTCAAGCATCATCTTTTTATGACATTCTGAGCTGAGTAGACACAATATACAAAACATTGCTTTGCTTAGAACTGTTGGTTGTTGAGTAGATTGCACTATGGTGGATAGCTCCTTGAGCATATCATCGCTAGATATCAGTGGAATAAGCTTGCTGATGTGTCCTACTTTCGATCTGCGCACATTAGATAATACTAAATTATAGTCAATTCCTTCAACACCATTTTGAGGCTTTTTGTAGTATCCGAACTTTTCGCGGGCACGATACATTCCAGCTGCATGTAGAGCAGTATTGATCAAAACATCCATGGCTGAAACATATGCCTGTATTATAGGAATTTTTTCACCCTTCTTCGATTTTATTACCGCGGTTCCAACTCCATAGACCGTTCTCATATAACGCAAGAACTTCACTGTTGATGACATCACGCCGGACTGCAAAATTTCGAAAAAGCTCTCCGCCACTTTAGATACTTCTGCAAGGATCAGCGCTGCTTGAAATGAAAACTTTCCTCCGGCACATCCAATAAATGTAGACATAATAATACAACCACCTGATCGAACAACATCTTCACGATTACCTTGAGCTAATTTCATTGCTCTGTCGGTAACTAAAAAACGCACCACATCCAAACATAGGTCCAAATATGTCGATCCTACATGTATTGGACCTCGCATACCGCCAATTGTTCGGCGCATTTTAACAGGATGATGATTGTGCATGATTCGCCAAAATGACCGAAGTTCTGAACTTCTGCTATTTATTACACGCAACTGGCGATAGTAAACTTCTCTATCGGAATCAAATCCTGGCATCTCGAATTTCTGTGTATTTAGACGCCGTTTAGATATTTGGCACCGAAATGTATGTTGTATTAATGTTGCTGCAAATCGCGCTTCTTGTACTAACATTTCCATCGCCCTAGCATTGAAACTGAAATTCGATAACTCTATAACATAACGCTCTTTACAACTGTTAATGACGTACAACAAATTTAATACACTCCCGGATATGCCTCGTCTAATCAATTTAGAGACAGCTTTGCTAACAATCATTTCCAAATTTTTGCGAAGAAAAACTTCCGCAGCAGCATGACGCTGTATCAGCTTTTGTAGCATCATTACAGCTCTCTCTTTCCGCTCCGTCGATGAAGTTCCACTCAAATCATAGAAAATAAAAAGAAGTGCTTCACATGCAGCCTCCACTTGGGAATCGTTCCAAGAACTTGTATCCCAATCTTGCTCAATCGATATTGAAATACCCCCGTCATCAAGATCAGCTACTTTGACTTTTTTTCTTATGATTTTCGCAACCGCTTGTTGGCGTCTTATCAGAGCCGCTTGTTCACGTTGAAAGTTCTCTTCATCAACATGCATCGTCTGTAGCACATCTGCACCAAGTTTATGAATTAAAAAGTTATGAACATGCATCTTTTCCTTTTGAATAGGTGGGAATCTGACGTCTTCTCTATAAATGGCTGTATCTTGCCCCAACCATTGTACTCGTTGATCGATAGTTTTCCCAAATTTCTGTTCCCATGGCTGAGATGGGATAAAATCTTTTTCTGTAACACTCATTTTCAAGATGACATTCCAGCGATTTCACGATACTTCATCATTAGTGGTTCCCCTTATTTATTCCATTATTATTAATTTTGGACTTTTTCAAGCAAGCAGA
>JACCEA012094088.1_pt1 | contig 26936 bp, 23 predicted proteins | sample 7449851 | NCBI WGS metagenome assembly JACCEA01 (sample SAMN15323453, study PRJNA562643) | freshwater metagenome | isolation source: river surface water | place: USA:Blue River Watershed | collected 2017-08-18
CAATTGCCTCTAACAAGTGGCTGTGGGTGCGCAAGCATCCATCCAATGGAATTGGATGAACGTCTGAATCAACAGACTACAGTGGAACCACTTAGACAGCTTATAAAACGGGCCAATGATAGAGAGAGATCATATGGTGTTTTATAAGTGGTACGCCGATGACAGTCGGCACCTAAGGCATTGTCAAACAGGGCAATGCTGAATAGTCAAATGCGGAGAAAACGGTCAAAGTTCATAGTGAGGAGCGATACTTGCTATGGAAAGAGACCGTCAGACGTCCCATAAGGGAAACTTTATGGGGAACTGCTACAGACTGGGTCCCGCGTGGTGTTCTAAGGCCCCCTAAACAGGGGTAAGGCTATGAATGCTCAATGTACAGTCGAGAGGATGCAAGCGCGCGTGCGTGCGAGCATCTCTACCGATATAAATCGGGGAATGAAAAGTTACCCGAGGAAGTTCGGTAGGCCAAGTCTCTATCTGATGATAGATGTTTGGTTGAAAGTGTAGTATTTGCGCCCGAAAAAGGGAAGTGTACTACAAAGTGGGTGGTCTCAGGTTTGGTGAGATGGAGCGTGATTGTTTGCTGGCGCACGGTGCGAGTCAGCTGCTGAAGGAGCGTATGTTCAACTGCTCGGACAAGTTCTATGTGTGGATCGATAAGAAGACGGGTCTGGTAGCCCCGGTCAACCCGGAGAAGGGAATCTACAAGTCGCTCTATAGTGACAATACGACGGACTTCTGCAAGGTCCAGATCCCGTATGCGACGCATCTACTGATCAATGAACTGAAGGCGTGCTGCATCCAGATGCGACTGGAGGTATAACCACCAGGTAGATGCGGCTCGAGGTTTAGCATTCTTGCACTCCTCACTTCGTTCGTCGTTTTAGAATGCTTATCTACGAGACAGATGCGGCTCGAGGTATAACCACGAGACAGATGCGGCTCGAGGTATAACCATCATAAAATCATATAACGTAAACTATATTATATTATAATATCATCTATATCATCCATATCCTCTATATACTATGATTCATCCAATGATAGTATCATTCTGATTTACGTTCATTGATTTTGGCGCATTCTAAAATTGATTTATCAAGTGGGAAGATCGAAGAATATGACGAAGGAGAGGTAGTAGTATTGAGTTATTTCCAATTCAATCTTACTCTTTTTATCTATAAAATGGCCACTACCAGTTTCTATCAGCTTGTTGCTTCGAAGAGGATTGGGGATTTCCATCCGGAGTTCCCGTGTTTTCCGTCGGACAGTATGATCAAACTAATTTCACACCATCAGGACTATCCGGATGGATTTTCCGCCCGTACTCTGATGGAGAAGGTAGAGCACTATGAGGCTTATGAGCCGACGGATGAGCAGTATCAGGAGATCTTCGCGATCTACCAGTTGGCAATCAAGGATTTCCTCTCAATTCCGAACCCGGAGAATCCTGACCAGTTATGTGGCAAGCCGATGGGCCTCTTGAAGGTCCCGCATTGTCACATCTGTGGAGGTACCCGTGGACGGATCCATCGGGATGCCCTTGAGGGAAAGCCCCATTCAGACCGATACTACATCGTCCAGGCGCCCTCCAAGAACTACCCTGGTGAGTGGGTATCGGTTCCGATGCTCTTCTGTCAGGCGTGTGGTGACGAGTCCAGCCAAACCGTCATTGTACGGGATGGTACGCCGGATTCGGAGAATCCGCAGCATATGCTACCTCACGAATGCCGCCTCTTGCCAGTCTCATTCAAGACATCGGCAGTGGTGACACTCTTCGTCTATGGCGAGGCCTCCGACCAGGCGAAGATCAATCAAAAGATGAGTGACTTTGTCTGGAAGCCAACCCAGGAGGAGGCAGCTGCGGAAGATGCCGAATTTGCCGCTCGCAAGGCGGCCATTGAAGCATATGAAGCTGAGCAGGAGGCAGAGTTAGCGGCTATTGATGCCGCAGCTGCTGCTGCCACCACTGACCTTGTGGTGGAGGATGTGACAGAGGAAGCTTAAATATCGCATCTCAAATCCTTCCCTCCATATAACCATAATATAACCATATATAACCATATATATATATATAACCATAAAAATTATAACTATCGAACTTATTTTATCTATAAAATCAGCGTATCCTCATCCAGAGTAAAGAGATCTCGGTAATAGATCATAGTACTCTTTTTAAAGAATCAAAAGATGGAGGCTTCTGGTAAGCAAACCTCCTTCCAGGATCCGAGGGAGTTGGATAGGATCAAGAAGCGGATGATCAAGTTGACGAACAATACACCTTTCCCGTATGATGCCAAATCGTATGATCAAACGCGATGGACCTATCCGACTATCATTGAGAATTACAAAGATAAGGCCCATATTCCGCCTCTGGAGTTAGTCTATGCGGGTATCAAGAAGACGCTGACAAACATCAAGAAGGACTCTTTTTGTGTTAGGTGTGCGATGAAGGTTGGGGAGTGCAATAGCCAAGGTCTCTATTTTCCGCTGGATAAAGGAATTTATCTGATCCCAATTCCGTGTTGTGAGGGGTGTTTCAGTCGGGTTCCGGCGGTCTTGGTGAATGGTCAGATTTGCCCGATTCGTCATTACACGTGGAAGATGATTGTTTGTGCAAATCTTGCGGAGCATTATCATAAGAAGGTACTTGCGGAAGCGGAGAAGGTTCTCACGGAAGAGGAGAAGCCGATGATTGAGACTCATTCCCAAGAGGAAGATCCGATATTCAATCATATTCCTGGGTTTACCACCTATGATTTCGCAAGCGACGACTTCCTGCAACCTTTTGGAGATCTTCGATCTCCCAAAAAGGTTGAAGTAACTTCATTTGATCCCCAATCTCAAGCCTCATCTGATTATCAATGGATGGATTTGCAGGAAGAGACCCCACTCATCTCGTTCGATACTCGCAAGATGGATGCGGAGATCAAAACGAAAACTCCTTCCAGTAAGATCCGGATGGAGTGGATCCTTTCTTCGATTTTGGGTCCGATCACCTGTTATATTTTCTATCATCTATTCCATCTTTTTATGCATAAAAATGAGTGATCTACCAGCAGATCTGGGTCTAAAGGGAATCTGAGGAGAGAGAGTAGTAAGGGTTACTATTGCAATCGAAATAACTCCAGAAAGATGCCGGTAACGACGCGTTCTCAGGCGGCGAAGAACATTCATATCACCAATAACTTTTCACCAGCTGGACCAGGATCACCTCCTTCTCCCTTTGATGAGAAGAGGATCAAGGAGTTGTTGGATGGGATGGGTCGGAGGATGGAGAGGAAGTTGGATGTGGTAGAGAGGAGGATTCAGGATCAAATGGAAGATGTGTCGACGGAGCTGAGTACGCAGCTTTTTCGTACCAAGTCGGATGTGATGACGAATACGGGACGAGTTGTGGAGGAGAAGTTTTTTAGCTATGTCTGTCTTGTCTTCTTGTATACTTTGGTGGTGATCTTTCTTTTCAATGCGTTTGATCTCCATATTGAGAAGGTGCGTGATCAGGTGGTCAATCTGACGCATTATGTGATGAATGATCTGAGCATTGGTCCTATCTTCCCGGTCTTCAACAATCGCTATGAGGATCTCACCTCGCACTATTATAACATCTATGCCAACTCAAGCTTTGTGAATGAAACAGTAGTCTCATTTATGGAGAAGGTGATGGATCGTGCGCTCAATGAGACTGCCGATTGCGAGTTCTCGATCATCAATGAGGCAGTCTATGCATAATCATCAAACTATATACAAACCACAAATCACAAATCATATAAAATCTTGATATAATATAGATATTATCGTATCAACCAGAACCATAAGAATGCGCCCGTGTGCAACGTGCAGTAACAAGCCGATTCGATCGGGTATTTTCCGTGGTATTCTCCAGGACTTTGTGAAGAGGAATCTTCCGAAGACCACCAAGCCGTATGCGAAGAAGCGTGGAACGCACAAGGTGGAGGTGATGGGTTTGAAGCCTAATGCCACGATTTTCTATTTTGGCACGATGCCCCGGGATTTCCGCAAGCCGATTCAGATGCGTGACAGTGCGTATGCGACTCTGAAGAATTCTGGAGTGACGAAGAGTGATGCTCGTGGTCAAGCGACTTTCTATCTGAAGTGCCCGCAGATTTACAAGGAGCCGAAGCAGAAGAAGATCTATGGGCGTCACTTCCATTTCCTCTATTTTAAGGCGCGTGAGGAGCGTTGGTCATCGAAGCTCTACACGCACAAGATTCTCTGTGACATCAACCAGATGCAGGTGAAGAGTCTCACCAGGGGTCGTAAGGTGAAGGTGGTGGATGCGCTCCCCGAAAAGTATTATGAAGAGAGGCATATCAAGGGTGCGGTCAATATTCCGCATAACCACCGCATCAAGAGGAGTACGGTGGAGAAGTTGATTGGGAAGAACCGGAACACACCGATTATTGTCTATTGCTATTCGAAGACGTGCAATGCAGCAGAGAAGGTGGCGGATGCCCTGGACAAGCTGGGGTATCACAATATCCTCCATTATGTGGATGGAATCTCTAAGTGGAAGGGTAAGGTAGAGAAGAAGGAGTAAGTTACCAGATACTTACTATATATCCCGTCTATCATCTTATCAAATGATATGATATCATAGTATCATATCATAGTGTCATAGTGTTGTCTACGATTGACAACTGACTCCCTGCTCATGTCAGAGCAGATCGCTGATCCCCTTTGGGGAGCCAAGCGAGTTATCTACTATTGACGACTTTAAGGAAGTTGATGACTTTCACTGCAACTCTTCAGTATATTATTTAGTAATCCTCTTTGAGATCTTTGTTACGGAGTCGTCGCGAGACAAAGTTTGGGATATTGAGCTCAAAGCTTTCGTCAATCACACCAATCTCTTTGATGATCTCTTTGAGAATCTCCATTGTCTCATCCTTGTTACTGTTAAGAATCTGTGTAACATAGGCGATGTGTACATCTCGTGTAAAGATATACCCTGCTGCACTATAAAGGTACTCTTGTTTCTCTACATCAAATTGTTTAAACACCGTATCTACCAGGTACTTTGTTACTTCAACCTCATAGAATCGTATGGTTTTCTCATAGTCTGTAGGATCAATCATTGAGTTTGTTCGAAGATATGAACCTAATGCATCACGCATTTTTTCAAGAATAACATATACAGCTTTCTCCTTCGTAATTCTGGTAATACCACCACCTGTGTAGACAAAACCATATCCTTTCTCAAAGAAGACATTCTTGTTTACATTGTTACTCATTATGTGCCTGAAAAAGGTCTTATGTTGCAAAAAGTCCTTATCATGTAAGATAGCAGAGTTCGCAATATGTATGAATTCATATGGGTCAGTGAAAAAGTCATTCAGTTGTACTTTACACGTCTGATTGATTGAATTGCTCTGGTTCAAAGTGTTATTCTGATTCAATATGTTGTTAACTGTACCAATGTTTGTGACATTACTGTTGTTGTATATGGTAGTTGTAGGCGATTGAGCAGAAGATGAATTGAATATGGATGAATCAAAGGATCCTTTTGAAGAGATAGACTCCATATATGCTTTATGCTGCGCAAGCTTGATCATTTCAGACCGGATGCTACACGTTTTCTTCTTTTTAAGATGTCTTGTTAGATTACTTTTGGTAGTATACACAGTTTTACAGTAAGGACATTCGTGTTTTGTATTATCTGTTGATAATATATCACTATCTAAAGTGGTAATCATATCATTACTATCATTACTATCATCAGTAACAGATAATAACTTTGATTGCTCTTTTCTTAGAGCAGATAAATCTTGACGACTGGCTGCCATCGGACATGTCCCTGCAACCTTCTGTAGATCTTCGATCTGCCAAGAAGGTTGAATCGTGTCGAGAGAGACACATTCTGGCATTAAACCATCTTTTTTAGACATATGTATGTCAAACTTCAGTAAGTCAGTGGTAATGATGTTAATGTCTTCTTTGTAGTTATGTATAAGATATATTTTCTGTGTCTCTGATAAATCAGGTACCTTTGTGCAATCGTGAAAACAGTACCTTCTCAAAGAGTTGATCGATACTTCATTATCTGTTAACAAACACGTATACACAGAGGTGCATCTGTTGTCCTTTGAGACATGACGAATAACATCAGATTTCCTTTGAAAGGGGTATAGACAACGATGACATAAAAAAAGTACATTGTTTTTTGATAAGACTTTACCTACATTTGATGGTAACGCTTTATCTTTTTTCTTTAGATTATCATTACTATATGATATTGGTGTGTTATCAACTTCCATTCTTAGTAAAATCTCTACTATTACCTACATATTTATACTACTATACAAACGCATATCATCATTGTCTTATTTATGATGATCACTTCTTCTGGGACCCAAGCGAGTTGCTATCTTAATGAGTATAATCATCTATTCCTAATTTCTTTGTGCCATTTTTATCGACTTTCGATCCACTTATGCCATTTTTATCGACTTTCGATCCGTTTATGCCAGTATTTGTGAGTCGTGCCAGTATTTGTGAATCTCTGAAACCATCGTTTTGTAGACCTCGGATTTAAAATCGGCCCATACCATTTCATTTTAAGTCCTCTTTTTTTATGAACTTGCAAAACGGTGGTTTCAGAGATTCACAAATACTGGATCAGACACGTTAATACTGGATCAGACACGTTAATACTGGAATAAGTGGATCAGAAGTGGATCAGAAGTGGATCAGAAGTGGATCAGAAGTGGATCAAACTTGTAATCCTAACGACTCCTTCAAATTATATATCAAACTATATATCAAATTATATATCAAACTATATATCAAATTATATATCATATTCTATTACCATAACCCGTAATAGAATTCTTATATTACACTCTAATCTTTATTTCCTCTCTAACTTCAATGCCAAATGAGAGTATTGATTCAATGCCCAGAAAGGGGGTGCATATCGATTCCAAATGAACCTTCTCTTCCACTCAATCCCTGTAAACAGCTTATCCATCATATTCTCCATAAAATCATTGTATTGATCACACTTCTTGTAGAAGGCGTTCTTGAGCCACGGCCAGAGGCGACCCCTCTTCGGAAGGATCTCAAAGAGCCTCGTAATATGAGCCATCTGATCCGCCACCGCCTGCTTGTTATCCTTTTGCGGCTTTGTTCTTCGGATATGTCTTAACTCCTCCTTCGTCGGTATCGTATATGGATAATGAAATCTGATTGAGTCATACTTACCACTCTTCATCAACGATGTATAGATGTTGAAGAGTCGGGTAAGATATCTCCGGATCGACTCAATCCGCATCGATTTGATCTTCTTGATCGAACGATCTTTATTCTTCATCGCATTCTTCGTCCTCATTATGTATCGGGGATTTTCATTGGCTGAATCATCATATGGACGAAACCCAAACTTCATATAGAAGGTACGATTCTTCTCCAAAAGCTTGAAGGGCGAGAGACTAATCTCCTTCCCTTGGCAATCAATTGTCGCACCATCGTCAATCATAATCTTTTCCGCACCCAGTATAAAGATCAGCTTGATCGCCATTGTCACCATCTCCGACCCTGAGATCTTTTCTGTCTTATGAATGTTCGATATATAAGCATTATTGTTATTCTTGTATGTATCCCGATCATTAAAGGTAATTACCAATGGCATCAACTCATCATCCGTATACAAACGATCATACTTCAAGATGTAATACTTGAGCTTCTTGTCCCAAAAGAGTACCACCGGCATCTTGATCACTTTGCTCTTCTTTTCTGATCGATCTTGATAGAGTAACGTGAACTTCTCCCTCATCTTCCGATGAAGCAGCTTCAGGTTCTCCTGCAACTTCCCCTCCTCGAACTTGATTGGGGGACGATTCAATGAAAAATACTTTACCATTTTACTGTTACTATGATATCCTCTATCATAGTATTATATTATCTTATCTTACTACTCTGTTGGCTCGACAAAGTCGAGCACAGATCTGCTTCGACATGAGCAGGGACATGTCCACCGAAGGTGGCAGCCCGTCGACAACTCGATTTGAAAGATCAAACAATCGTACTATCAGCACCAATCTGCTTGACCATTGTCGGAATAACAATCAATCCATTGATCTTCTTTTCAAGAACAAGTCCCCGATACTTCTGATCAATCTCCTGATCGATATACTTGATATGTTCGTAAATCTTCGCAGCGGACTTTTTGTTGATCATATACCCTTGTGTTCCCCAGAAGTTCGTCGCATAACACAAGTTCTCTTTAAACCTACCATTGTCGCAATTCTCCTGTCCAAGACTTCCAATAAAGACGATATCGATCTGATCTGACGACGGGCTGCCACCTTCGGTGGACATGTCCCTGCTACTCGCTACTGACCTTTGGTCAGCCAAGCGAGTTGACGACTCCCTGCTACTCGCTACTGACCTTTGGTCAGCCAAGCGAGTAGTATCCTTCTGGAGGTATCCAATGATCTTCTGTAGCTCCTTCTTGAAGTCACCGTTTAGCGAGAGATCATCCTCGAAAATCACTGTCCACCCCTCATAATCTGAATCCCGGATCTTCTTAACCAACTCAAGATGACTCATATAACACCCGATCTCCCCATTCAACACCTTCCTCTTAGCCTCCTCATTTGAAGCATTGTTGTACCGAAAAGTATCCCACGGACGCTTGACTAAACCATCATTCTGTAACTTCTCGAGGTCAAGACCTGATCCAACTACCGCATCAAAAATATTCATCTGAATCCCCGCAATGCCCTCCTGCTTACGAATGTTGTTCATACGATCCTCTTTACCAATCATATGAATCACCTCATACCGTACCCCATCTATGTTCACCTTACTATACTCTTCTTCACTACTATTCTCAAAATTTTCTCTACCACCACCCAATTCTGATCTCCATCTCCATACCATATATATGATCATTAGTACAAGAATCGTAATCAGAACCGGAATGATACTTTTGATAACTGGTTGGATCCGTTTACCTCTCCATATACTACCTACTACCATTCCTCAACTCTTATGATTACTACAATAACTACAACTGTATCATATATTATTGTGATGGCGACGACTTCACTTCATTACGTCGTCGTATCAATCAGCCATAAGGCAAATGCGATTACTACCAGAAGGATCCCCAGATAGAGCAGATTGTCATCTCGGACAAAGATATAAGCAAACTCGTTCCAATCCTTTTGATCCTCCGGCTTTGTAAAGAAGACGACCAGATCATTGATGATATTCGAATAGGTAGTAGAGCCATTCTCCACAATCTCCTTCAGTGAGAGGTTATAGATCCTCTTGTCTCTCTTCTCCCTCTCTCGTCTCTTGTTCTCCCTCTCTGACTGAACAAAGAGCTTGTTATACTGCTCACTGATCTTCAACTTCTCATAATCTGAATAGGTCAAGGTATACTTATCCTTTAAGATTGTCGTCAACTCCGTCAAGTTGTTCTGATTCTCCTGCTTCCCTCCTACATTCAACTCGGATATCGCTGCGTAAGAGAGAGCCTGACTATCATTCGGCTTTGGTGTTCTCGGATAGAAACCCCCATTTCCAATCCCCTCATTCTGTATGTCATTCACCGTCTTTCCTGTATCCATCTCGAGTTATAGAACTGTACTATACTTTGACTCGATTTTCTTTTGGTTTCTTTACCTTGGTTTACCTCCCCAGAAGATTATCGTAGGATAGAGTAGTAACTCTCTTTTTTATTGATCAAAAAGATCGAAGAATGTCCGCAATCGTTGTTGTCTATACCAATGTGGCAGATCTTGATCGGCTCGCTATCCCTGCCGCCATCTATACCGAAACCCTCGCCCACAATACTGGTGCGATCGTTACCTATTTCGAAAATAATATCCCCGTTCTTCTCGGATTTGCCGGCTTTAACACCGCTCTGAAGCGCGCGAATCAACTCAACTCCGACCGAAAGTGTGGCTGCCTCTATACCTTCCCCTGGCAAACGCAATATGCCGTTGTCAATAGTGTTACTGGGAGCCTCTATCTCACCTTCAGCCAACAAGTTGAACTATATCAGTATATGATCGCAAATTGGTACGGGAATCCCCCAGCATCCTATATGCGTTATCTCAGTGCCATTGCCTTGATGATCCTTCTCCGTCTTAAACAGACGAAGTATATCATCGATAATGGCGGATGCGTTTGCGGATCTCCCCTTACCACCAGAACCTTTACCAATAACTATGAATTCTTACAATTCCTCAAAGATAACTCCATCTATCTATGATCTTTATTGGATTTTATAGGTATTTGTTTATGGATTGAATTCTTATATTCTATTACCAGAATCGGTAATAGAATAATGATGCAAAAGATTTTATCTATATAATTGGGTTAACCCAGATTATGACTCGGTCTTGATGATTGTTCCGAGGAAGGGTTCTGATGTGGTCGAAGAGGCGTTTTCTGTTTGGGTAATCCCTAACTCCTTCTCTAATCCGGGCGTAATGGGTTCAGCCCGGAATGAGAGGATTGCATCTTCGCCGGTCTTAAGCTTCTTTTCAATAGAGTCACTGATGTTTTTATCGAGATCGACACGGAGTAATGGATCGTTCGCCAATGGACCCTGTTCTAACTTCTTCTCCAACTCCATATTGGTGAAATGAGCCCGGCCACCGCCACCACGACCACCTCCTCCACCCATCCCTCCACCTCCAATAGGACCACGGCCCATACCGCCTCCGATAGGACCCATTCCTCCAATAGGACCCGGACCTCCGGAAGGAGGTGCTGGGGGAGCAGGTGGCTGGACACCTGGTCCAGGACCAGGAGCAGGACCGGGACCAGGAGCAGGACCGGGACCAGGAGCAGGACCGGGACCAGGAGCAGGACCGGGACCAGGAGCAGGACCGGGACCAGGATGAGGACCGGGACCAGGATGAGGACCGGGACCAGGATGAGGACCGGGACCAGGATGAGGACCGGGACCAGGATGAGGACCGGGACGATGGTGAGGCCGGTCATAGTAATAGTTGTAGCTATCACCACCATAGTAGTTCCCACCGCAATCTCCCCAGAAGCATCGGTGCCAGTAGTATGGGCGACGATACCAAGGGATGTCATAGTAGTAGTCATAGTCATCATAGTATCCGCGTGTTGCCCAGTTCCAGTATGGAATATAGTACTGGACGTCAGCCTCAGGAGATGCCTCTTGCTTAGAGGGCTGTTGAGATCGCCGAATGGGAGGCATCACCATTGGGATCACTACAAGAAGGATCAGAATGACGAGTAGTACAATAATCACTTGTTGGTAATCGATGGCCATTGTTACTCTTATCTACTCGGTAGATCAATCGTTATAATCACAATCTAATCTATATGAATAAAAAATTTAACTACATAATGTAGTATACTCTATCGAGTTCTTATATCCATATCTATATCAATGAGGCTACCTTCTACTCTTCCGACGGAAGAGCCAAGAAGGTTGAGGCGAGAATCGAGACCGAGTGGACCAAAGAGATATGGTAGTTCCCAAAAAATCGATACATTGACAACTGTAAAGAGATTTACGGGATATCCTCCCTATCCAGCTCCCATTATCACCTATCACAGACCCTCACTTGAACCAATCTTTGAAAATGAAGAGAGGCTTCTACAATGGATCGATCAAAACAAACTCAATACTTACATCTATGTGGATAAGCCGGATAAAGAGCCCGATTCTCAAAATCTCCTCTACACCAAGGTAATTACCGTTTCTCATAAGGCATTTTTCAATATGACCCTCTTACTCTTCTTTTTCCGCAACAAAATCATCCAATATCTCGAAGAACTCTTTCGACAAAAAGAGAGTATTACCCTCTATATCTACATCTGCAATGGATCAACTCTATTGGCTCGACAAAGTCGAGCACAGAGTTGCACGGAGTCGTCAAGTCAAAAAGAGATGATCAACGGAAATCATAGCCATCATCTTATACCCTCATCCCTTCTATATAATGGATCAAATGGTTCATCTCATCATCGTCACCCGCATCATCGCTCCTCTTTGAAAAATAATCGAAATCAATCCCCAATTACCATCAATCGTCGAACTCCTCGGTCAGGTCTTCTATACATTAGCCACCATAATAACAATCATATTATCGAGAGTATTACCAGTAAATCGACACTGGCATTTTATGAGCAATCCCTCTATTACATACGTTACAAGAAACTCCATCTTCAAAAGTCGTGCGGAGGTCTGGTAAGGTTTTTGCGGAGTGTCTATCGATATTTCCCCATTTACTTCATACGTAAGTTCTATCTTACGAGTGGTAGTATACTCTTCTTGAATGGTCTTCGCCTAACCAATGATATCGATTTCAAGATTACTATCTTTAACCTACAAAGTATGATCAAGTTGAGTAATGAAATGAAAATGTCTATTAAGCCAATGGAACTCGATTACTCCTATGTAACTCCCGTTACGGAGTATGTTGTAACCGATCCCGATAAACACTTCTTCTTGATGGGTGTGAAATGTCAAATTGTACAAGATGCTCTCGAAAACTACTACCAACACGAAGTACGTAATGATCGTATTAAGTCAAAGGCCGATGTTCTTATGGGATCCTATCTCTTGAATGAAAGAGTCCCGATCGTCTTCTCGAAAGAGAAGATCTCCGTCTCCAACAAAAAGAGATTGATTCAGATCTATAAATTCTATTACAAGATCGGAATCAGCCTTGAAGAGCTTGATCAAATGATTGATGATCATAACGTTGTTGCTCGATCCAACAAACAACTCAATGTAATCGCACGTCCAACAAACGCGAATCATCAAAAATTATTCAATATCAATGTCCTCCGTAAGCAGATGAGTAATGAAACCAAGCGTGCCGAAGAATACCTCTCCAAAAAAATATCTTGGTAACCAACCATCAACGACCTTCTTGGCTGACCGAAGGTCAGCAGAAGGTCGCAGGGAGTCGTCATTCCTCATAACATTTGATATATAACTCTCTTATATATCAATCTTATCCCATCCAATCCCCATTCTTATCCCATCTTACACTGCCATTTGGCCCTGAATTGCTGGATGGCTCTCATAGCCCATTACTACGAAATCGTCCACCCTAAAATCTTCTACGCATTTCTGTCCCCTTTCCACGATCTTCACTTTGGGGAAGCAGAGAGGTGATCTCCGAAGTTGCGTCTTCACTTGATCCAAATGATTGGTATAGATATGGGCATCTCCGATGGAGATGACGATCTCATCCGGGACCAGTCCCGCGAGCCGTCCAAAGATGTAGGTCATTAGGGCGGTACTGCAGATGTTGAAGGGCAGACCCAAGAAGGTATCACAGGAGCGCTGGTACATTGAGCAGGAGAGTTTCCCGCCATAGACTCGGAATTGGTAGACCATATGACAGGGTGGAAGGGCCATTGCATCCAGGTCAACGGGATTCCACAAGTTGATGAGAATCCGCCGCGAGTTAGGCTCTTCCCGAAGCATTCGGATCACCTCTTCCACTTGATCGATTCCATCACTCAGAACTCGCATTTTGCCATCTTCCGAACCAATCTCCCACTTCCCGCCGAATCGTCTAAACTGGTGGCCGTATATCGGACCGCCTTCACCTTCAGCGTATCCGGTCAGCCCAAGCCGGTCGAGTGCCTCTCGGCTGGTGTTACCTTTCCATATTCCGACACCCTTCTCTTCAAGAATCTTCGAGTCGGTCTCTCCACGCAGGAACCAGAGTAGTTCTTCGATGACACCTCGGGTAAACATCTTCTTTGTGGTCAGAAGAGGCAAAGTTCCATCTCGGAGGGAGAATCGGATCTGGGCGCCGAATTTGGAGATCGTTCCGACGCCAGTCCGGTCTTCGCACCGGACGCCTTCTTTCATCACGTCATAGATGAGTTGGAGGTACTCTCGCTCATCGGCGTAGAACTTATATCCCAAAACGTCGATTCCGTTGTAGACGCGGTATTCATTGCCGGTTTCCGCAGACCGACTGACACTCCGAAGGATCCAGCAATCGTTGTAGATATCGTCGCAACCACCCTTCCCGTCGACATTGTTTACTCGGACGCTCTTCCGGAAGGCTTCCATAAAGGGAAACCGAACCACCTGCTCTTCCGCAACCCCAGTCAAGTCAACTTTCTGGGCCATCTTTGTGATGTACATATTTTGGATGTAGTAATCGTACATATAGTCCTGGAAGAACTCCCGATAGAGAGCCCCTCCACCGATTAGGAAGGCGTTCTGTATGTAGAGACTCACTTTGAAGTTCCCGTGGAGGATTCTCAACGCATCTCCGAGGCTCTTTACCCGGTAGTTCCAGGTTTCGGGATCAAAGACGAATCCCTCGGAGACGACCTCGCTCTCTCGATCGACGACAAAGTTGTACCTTCCGGGTAAGTAACCGCCGATCGATTGGTAAGTGCGATAGCCCATTATAACAGCATTCCGCATCTCCCAATCAGGCCCATTCCCATCCCCTCCTCCTCCTGGAGTAACTCGCTTGGTCACCTCGCGAAAGTGCTTCAAATCTTCAAGGCACTTCCAGGGTAGCGCTCCATCGACACCGCAAATAAAATCATTCGCGTAAGCCGCGATAATATGGAAGAAAACCATTGAACGTAAAGAATCTTCTTAATATCTATAGATATGGATGAGTGATCTCTTTAGATCAAAAAAAAATGATAATAGCAGGATGATATGAGAAAGGTTAGGCTTCTATGGATTGGCGAAAGCCAAAAATACGTAATACTTCAATTTGTGACTTATTACATACTTTTTATTCACGATGCGATCAAGGAGTCAACGTAATTTGTTGTTTCACTGGTCAGCAAGTGAGTTTTCTATGAAGCAGCTTGCAGGTTCTGCGGCTGCTGCTGTTTCCGCGGCTTCTGCAGGCGGGGAAGATTTCCGCAAGTCGTATATGGAGCTCGATCGGTTAGAGAGTCCCAACTTGAGAGAGAGATATGAGTATCTCTATGATCGTGGCGATGAGCTTAAACGTGCAATTTCCCAGCCGAATCCTAACTATAGTGATGATGATGATGGTTGGGATGGAAGAGGTCCTCGAATGCTCTCGACTCGTCAACTCCAGCTCAGGAGTAGGTTAGCTTCGGTGAAGAAGGATATCTTGGGGATGTTTGTGGGTGCTATTCGTGAGATAAATACGTGTCTGGTGATCATTCGTCCGACGCCTCTTGCGACCAGGACCAACAATCAGACCCGGATGGTTCGGGCATTATTTTACCAAGAGATGCAACGGTTGGATGATCTCTGTTGGCGATTCAAAGAGGAGGGTCAAATGGGGATTAATCAAGCGCAAAATGAGTTGATTGCTCTATGCGTTTATATGGATTCAATGGAGGAGAAGTTACAATACATTGAGACTTTTCTTCAAAAATACCTTGAAACCCCATGGTATTGGATTCGAGATCGAGAGCACATTCTGCGCGATCTTGACGACATCTTTTTCTGCGTAACTCCATTGGAGTCTGTGGAGCTCTCTCCCTCTCCATCTCCTTTGCTCGCGATGTGCCCGAAAATAGACGTTCCTCGGGAAGTCTTCGGGCTCATTTATGGGTATCTGTAGACTACCTTCTTGAGTGGTCAAAGACCACCAGAAGGTAGCAGCGAGTTGAATATTTAAAAAAAAATTATAAATGAATCAAGTTATCAAGTTATCAAGTAACGTAAACTAATTGATATATCTATCAAAAAAATCGATTATGATCACTCGATATAGTCGAGAGTAGATCAATGATAGATTGAGTAATAATTACATTTTCGTAGCTATTACCTCACTTTTTATTACGATGTCAACATTCACCGTATCAGCTCCTATTTCTACTTTCTTGGCTCCCCAAAGGGGAGAAGAAAGTAGCAGGGAGTCGTCAGCCCTTCCGGTGGCCGCTTCGGCTGCATCTGCATCTGCAACTGTACCCCAGCGCCGTCGACCTGCTCGTAATAAGCATATTTATGAGTGTCGTAAGGCATCAGAGATGGCAGAAGAGAGGAAGAGACATCGTGTAACGACACGGATCCGTAGGGATCGTGGATCGGGAGATGAGTACGAAGAGGTAGATGACAACTACTATGAGGTCGATGCGGAGGTAAATTACCTCGCGACCCATATTTCGGCGTATATTCGCCTGGTAGACTACCTCAACAATCCAAGAGATTCTGGCTATCCCGAGTGGGTGGTTGCGGGCATTGACCAGTTTAATGCTTGGGCCAACCAACCGGAGAACCAGGAGATTCTGGAGTCCATCCGTGATACGATGAGAACGATTCGGGTGAGCACGCCGATGGTGATTTTTGATCCATCGATCGCTTTTGATCCGGATGTTCATTCTTGTTCATCTACGGATGCAGAGGATGAGATCTTCGCAGGTACTTATCCGGATCGTCGTTACATCAACCTCTCTTTCCTTTTGTCCGAGTATGCTCGAGCGAAGGAGTTTGAGGCGAGTACCAACACCAGTGCAATCACGAGGGTGATTCGGAAGATAGATGAGCTTACGACGAGGGGACACGTCAAATATGAAGAGTCAGACCTCTACTCGTATATCTTCAGCAGATTCCGCTCTACGGAGCTGCCCACCTTGGAGGAGTTCACGGAGATTTTCCATCGCTACCTCTACTTTGAGGCGGTGGATGGGCTCCAGAACCTTCACGACACATCCATCGATGCCCGCTATAGCGACAACCACGGAATTTACCCGGAAGATGTTGATGATGAAGACGCCAAATATTACGACGATGCCTACGGCGACGAAGGCTACGGCGATGAAGTCTACGACGACGATGCTGACTATGGCTACGGCGACGAAGGCGACGGCGATCACAGCTTTGGCTATGCAAATTTGCCGAAGAAGGAGAAAAAGCGTCGTCAGAAGGCGATGGAGAAGAGTCGGAAACGTGAGGAGGAGCGCAAGGAGAGGCTGCGTGTGAACGCGGCTCTCATTGCATCGAAGCTCTTTATCGAGAAGCCGAATCCCAGAAACCCGACCCCGAAGCGTCACTACGTTTCGCCGGCGATGCACGAGCGTGCCACAGCCGTAGTGGCTCAGGCATTGGAGGAGGTGCAGGCAAAAACCGGGCTCCAAGTTCCGGTCGCCGAGCTACTTCACAGCTGGACCTTACCGGCGTACTATCTCAATGGTGCTTCGGCAACGATGTATGAGGTGACTCCCAGCCAGGAGATCGGCAAGCTCTATACCAGGAAGTACATGGGACTTCGGGATATGACTCAGGAGGAGATCGAGCAAGCCTACAAGGGCACGCTCAAGAATACCCCGGAGTTAGAGTACTCGTATATGTACACTTCTGCGTGTGGTAGTGCATCTACTACTTCGAATCGCTCTCCCAAGAGCTTTGCGAATAAGGAGAACGTCCCACTCCCGCCCAACAGGACCCGAGTCAGTGGTGCTACAGAGCGAGAGCGTGTCTATAAACACATTCATCTGCCCCAATATTGGGAGCGTAAGATGAGTAATCTCGTCTATGTGTGGGATCAAAAGTTGCGCGATGAGAAGCACGTCTATTCACAGAGAGCTGTTCCTGCAAGTGCAGGTGCAGGAGGTTCGCTAAAGTCGGCGACCTACGGATCGTCGCGTCGCTTCTAAGCGGCACTTGCCACCTGCGCCTGGCCAGGCCAGCCCCTGTGTTAGGGCCAATTAACCATATATAACCATATAACCATATGTATATAACTCAACCATAAAAAAATTATAATACCTATCTAAAAAAATGACTAAATCAAAGGTATGTAAGGAATGGCACCCCTTCAATAAGGAGGGAACGCTTGAAATTCATCACTCGTTTTCTACTTTTTATTCCATTAGCGTAAATCAAATCAAGATGATACCTACGTGGATAATGCGCCTTATCCAGGCGTTTACTCCCTCGTTGATCTGTTGGATCCTTCCACTATCAACGTTTGCCTGTTTCCCGAAGAAGGAGAAGGTGGATCACGATATAGAGATGGAGCCCTTGATTGCGATGGAGGAGGGAAAGGGTCAGGACAAGTCCCAGACCAAGTCCCAGGCCAATTCCCAGCAAGATTATGGCGAGGTGATGAGGGAGTATGCGCTCTTTATCTGGTCCTATGTCCAGAAGACGAACTACATTCCGACGCTTCTCCGCAATTTTGCGATGAGTTTCGTGACGAAAACGATTCTCACCTATTTCCAGGCGCAGCTTTTCGCATCTGCGATTACGCAGCCGCAGGAAGCCCATTTTATCCTCGGACTGGTGCTTTGTCGTATCATTAATTTGGCGGACACAACCTTTGACAAGATCCGCAACTCGAGGAATGAGAAGCGGATCTCAAGGGAGTTTCAGTTAACCACCTTTCACAGGAAGGCCAAAGTGCCGTATACGCGCCGGAAGGAGAGTGACATTCACGAGTTGGCGACCTTAGAGTCGGATGTGGAGGAGGGGGTGATCAATGTGATCGCCTATTTCTTCCAGAGTATCATTTCGATGATCTCGGATGGGATCATTGTGACGACGCTCTTCATCAAGTCGGATCTTTTGTGGATCTTGACTCTCGTCTCGCTCTTCCTCTACACTACCATCAGGTATGTTGTCTATCCGCGGATGAAGGAGAACCAGAAGAAGCGGGAGGTAATGAAGGAGCGCCGTAGGGAGATCAATCGGGAGACGCAGATGCTCAAGTTCGGCTTTGAGGAGTTCCCGGAGAAGTTTAAGCATTTCGAGAATATCCAGAAGTCGGAGGAGAAGTCATTTGACGTTCGTCTGGAGTCGATTTGGATGAATGCGACACCGCATACGATCACCAAGGTTGCTTCGGAGCTCTCGCTGCTCTTTATCCTGGGCTACACGTACGTGTCACGCACCCGGAATTACTTTATTCCGTTGGTGATCGTGCCGCAGTTGTTTGCCTTGTGTACGGAGGCGGTTGTCTCGGTCGTCAATATGGAGGAGACGATTGAGAAGTACCAGGAGTACCAGAAGGCATATCGAGCTAATGATGAGACCCAAAAGCAGGTACACGAAGAGGAGCTTCAGGTTCTCTCGTATGAGCCAGAAACCCAATTCCGGGTGAGCATTCCGCTCTATCAGGGGTACACGCTCCAGACTTCACAAGACGCGCCTTACCTAAAGTTCCGCCCGGGGGACAAGATCTTCATTACGGGGGCATCGGGACAGGGAAAGACGACGTTAGCGGAGAAGATGAGTGGTCGGAATTACTATGATCCCGAGTATGGGAATCGCCGGCTCTGTACCTATTACCTCCCGCAGGACTATAACAAGACGTGGACGCAGAGCCCCTACAAGATTTCGGCGGCGTTTCCAGGTGCAACTCCGGAGGAGGTAATCCGGATTCTCCGGGCATTCCAGTATCCGTTGCAGAAGCTGACGTCATATGATAACGAGGCCAACTACCTTGATCTATCGGAGATATTTCCGGTGATGAGTGGTGGCGAGCTGAAGCGGCTGCAATATGCGATATTGATGACGCGGGATCTGACTCCAGCTCATCAGATGATCATCTTGGACGAGCCGCATAAGGAGTTAGATCTGGAGACGGCGTCCAAGATGGTCCGAGGGATTGAGTCGCTCTATCCGGAGAGGACGATGGTGGTGATCCAGCATCACAAGCCGGAGACCCCAGAGTTCGCTCATTGGCGTGAGTGGCACATTGAGGGCGGGATCATCCGGGATATTACCCATTCCGCCTCGGTCTAAGTGATGGATAGGTTGCATACCTATCTCACATAAGTTACGACCATATATTGTATATATATAATCATATCAATAAAAAAAAATTATAACTATTTACGTTGCTCGATTTTCCCCGCTCATCAAACAATTTATTTATAAATGATAAGGGTATAAAGAAACTTACCAGGATAAGTGGTAAGGTATTCGAATTCGAGAGTACATTATCTTATTTTATTTGATCCGTCAATATGTCTCATCAGATCATAGTTTCGAAGCATACATTGCAGGCGAGATCTTTGCCGATACCGGAGGGCTTTTCGCATTGGCATTGTATAGTCAACTCGATCAGGTCGACGATCATAAGTCCGATCTGGGGCTTTTGTCGGGATCTATTCCGGGTTGGTTTACAGAGATCGGATCATAAAGATCAGACCAGAATGGATCTGGTAAAGAAGCGTCATTCCGATCCACCGGCCTTTCAGAGGTCGGATATGAGGATTCCGAAGAGAACTTCGTCGACGAATCTAATGGCGGAGTGCAATGGATCAACCATTTCGTTAATGGATCCGGGATACGAACCCGATAACGACATCGAGATGCAGCGCCAGAGGCGTCTGAGTGACCCGAATTATGACACGGTGCACGAGAAGTACCGGATCTTCCGGGACAGTCCTCCACCGGATATGTTGGAGGATGGATCGATTGAAACGGTCCATCCGGAGAACAACCGGCCATTCTATTCGAAGCGTGAGATCGCCTTGTATAAGGCGACATTGCTCAGATGTAGTACGTGTAAGACGGTGATACCAGTGGGATGTGAGGTCTTATGTGAGCAGAACGAGAGGTTCTGTACCGACAGGTGTCTGAAGAGGTGGAGGTTTAAGACGATCAGTCAGGTGTATCGAAAGTAAAAGCCCGGGTGATCGATCTATCACTGTATATAACCAATTTATACATAAAAAATTATAATTATCAAAGTATGATGGAGATTTGTCCCAAATAGAGGTGGGTGCTTGCGCACCCACCCACTCGCGTCGCTACGCGACGCTCGTTGCGGACTTTTCAGCTGGACGGGTGCCAAGTGACATATCCAGTATTCTATTACCAGAATCAGTAATAGAATATATTGATTTATAAAATGTTTTATGGCAAAGTATTTGACGACTGGCTGCCGCCTGCAGCGGACATGTCCCTGCAACCTTATGGTTGAGAGCATTTGTCTGAAGAGAGGTGGGTGCTGGCGCACCCACCCACTCGCGTCGCTACGCGACGCTCGTTGCGGACTTTTCAGCCGGGCACTTGCCAAGTGACATATCCAAATTCTATTACCAGAATTAGTAATAGAATACAATTTATAAATGAAATGCATATCATCTATTTTCGGATGAAATCTTAGATAAATGGATCCATATTATTATGTGATATAGAAGTAAGGCGATTACCATAGGATGGTCAATCAATGAGATACATCATTACATTTCTATATGACATTTACACATACTTTGTCGCAATCCTTTTCCCCTATCAAACTCCGAAGAACCTGACTATAGAGCCTCCTCACCGATATGATCGGCATCCCCCACCGAGACCAAGATCCAGATCACCATCTCCAACACCATATGATATAAGATGTGATTATTGTGAGAAGATCATTCGGGGAGATACCTATTGCTATGATGATCATCGATTTTGTTCGATTCAGTGTAGGGGGATATATATCAAGCATTCGAATCCAGATCTTACCGGAAGAGGGTATTCATCAAGATGACAAGGAGGAGTGCTTCGACGAAGGTGATCCGGCGGAACTTCGACTTGATCTCCTCGAGGCTCTTGTTCTCTTGCTTCACATCGAGGCTGTAAATTAAACTTGGAATAACATTATTGAATGTTAAATATACAATCAAAGCTTTCAGTAAGAGTACAATGAGAACCACCAGCATCACCATCAGGAAGCTCATTCCGGGACCCATACCGGGGATACCCATTGGGGCGCTACCTCCACCCACCATTCCTCGGGAAGATCCACTACCACCTCCGATAATCCGGACAATCGCTTCTGTCAAGAGTTGTTCAATGGCCATTTCTTGTGTATAATCTATCATAGATCAATATAATTATGGTATGATATGGTAGTACGTACGATATCATTCAAACAATCGAATGCCAAACATTAAGATCCATAAAAGTAAACCAACGATTGATATAGTGGCGATTGAGCAGGGGGGAGATAAGGTGGCGTGTCACATTGGATTCCCGAGGAGAGAGTTACAGTGTGAGAATGTGATATGTGATGATGATAGTTCATCGTCAGGGTCGTCCTGCTCATCCAATCCATACTCATCCTCTTCGAGTTCGTGTTCATCCAATCCATATTCATCCTCTTCCAGTTCAAGTAGTTCAAGCTGTGGATGTGGATCATCAAGTTCATCCTCATCCGAGAGCAACCCATACTCTTCATCAAGTTCAAGTAGTTCATCTTCGAGTAATCCATATTCATCCTCATCCTCATCCTCTTCCAGTTCGTGTACGTGTTCTTCAGAATCAAATCCGTATTCATCTTCAAGTGATTGTACATCAAACCCGTACACAGATGGCGGTGATGATTGCTCTTGTAGTACCATCTCTTCATACTTCAAGCAAAAGAAGTGTTTTGTTTCCCTTGGTCCCAATCATCAGATTCCCGATTACTCCCAGGGTATTTCTGTTCCATTACCGCTCTGTGATCAATCGTGTAAGACGGCGGATTCGAAAATCCATCCGATTCGCCCATTGGATGATCCGACTCAACTCCACGGATCGCAGATCAAAGTGGTTTTAAAACAGAGGATCAAGGGCCAGACTTCGATCATATTTGATCAGGAGGCACTGAAGAAGGGCTTGATACTTCGCTATGAAAATCTTGATATTTATCCCTTCCTCCAGGGTTACATTTTACTAAAGTGGATGAGGAAACCTCGTGGTGGAGAGATTGATATCAACTACTATCAAATGGCGGAGAAGCAAGGCAAACCGATTGATATCTCTCTCATCTATATCGAAGATCCTTTCCTGAAGAGGATTCTGGAAGAGGACATTGACCTTCAGCTCTATTGCCAAACATTACTGAGAGATAACTATAAGGAGTATCACGCAAGGATACATATCATCCATCCAGTCTCGAATATGGTCAAGAAGATCAATATAAGGGACGTTGCCTTCTACTCGGGGATGAGCTACCTCCTTCTCAAAGCATTGATCTGATCGCAAATTAAAACTTTTTATGGATAAATTACCGAGTTTAATATGTATATAAATATTATCAGTAGAAAAATAGATCTGATAATATTGATCATCAACAGTACGATTTACAATGGATGACGACTCCCTGCAACTCGCTGATGAGCGAGTTGATAAGAATCTCTATGAGGAGCCCGTAGTTGTGGAGGTCCAAGATGATGAGGAACCAGTACAAGTCCCAGAGCCCATTATTCCAGCGCAAGTTCCTCAGCAGCAAGACCCTGAGACTTTCAAGGGAGACATCATCCAATGTGGCCTCTTCTTCAAGATCGATACCTATCCCAAGCAGAGAACTAACTTTGTGAAAAATTCTCTCTATTCAAAAATTATCCCAGATGACACCGTCCTCTACAAAGTCGATCCCAATGGCGATGTCCGGTTGATCAAGATCATCCATCGAGTCCCGATTCACACGATTGGGATCATCTCGGGTCACGATCCCGAGAGTGATCTCTTCTTTTTTCATTGTCCGTTACTTCCGGCGAGTTTCAAGACAGTGATACCGGGTAAGTTCATTCGGGGTCATCCGACAAACAGTACCGCGATTGGTACTCGTTACATTCTTGAAATCAAACGGGATCATAATCGCATTGTCAAGTGCTACGGCTCAGTCGATAATCGAGCGAAGGATTCTTTGATCATGGGGGCTTTATACACGGGATCTTTCCAATCAATTCGAAAGAGTTATGATTTATCCATTCAGAAAACGGCCAATGACATATACAGGTACCCTCCAGGGTATGATCCATCAAAAGGTCCAGTTGATCTAACTCATTTAAACACCTTTAATATCGATCCAGCAAAATCACGGGACTTCGATGACGCACTCAGTCTCGATCCGAAGACGAATCGAATCCATATTCATATTGTTAATATTCTCGAGATTGACCCCAATTCTATTACGGAGAAAGTAATGGCTCATCAAGGGTCTACTTTCTATACTCCCATCAAAAACTACAACATCCTTCCGGATAATTTGGCTGAGGACAAGCTCTCTCTGATCAAGGGGAAGCCTCGGAAAGTGATCACATTCGAGTTCTCGATCGATCATACGAAGCCACCGGCAAAGGGGAAGCTCCCGATCCTTCCGGATTATGCAATCTATCCGAGTATCATTACGATCAAGCACAGGTTTGATTATGATAATGCGCTCACCTCGACGCATCCGGCACTGTCGTATCTAAAACAACTTACAGAAGAGTACTACTCACGTAAAACGAATGTAAGCCAACCCTATTATACCTATTCGCAGGAGCCTCCGAATGAGGGAAAGCTGATTGGGATCGAATACGAAGAAGATACTTGGACGCACCGTTTGATCGAGATGTTGATGATCAATTCAAATCGACTCATTACTGAGCATTTCAAGGAGCACTTTCCTGATGAGGAGAATCCGAATAACAAGCTCCCGCAGCGGGTTCATAAGGAGCCTATTGGGGATGTTCTGGAGAATGTGACCGGAGACCCAGTCGTTGATGGGATTATTATGATTCAGAGGTATAAGAAGGCGGTATATGACCAGCACCAAGAAGGCCACTATGGCTTGGGTCTGGAGAGATATACCCACGTAACGAGTCCGATTCGTAGGTATAATGATGTAATTGTTGCTCGGATGGTTGCAGGTTATAGGTATGGTGATCTGGATGCGCTTCTGGGGCATATCAATCAGAGGGAGAGGCTCAATGCCTCATATGAGAAGCAGCTTCGTAGGTGGGCGTTGATGGGGTATTTAGAGGAGAGAATGGAGACGATTTATGATGGGTACATCGTGAATGGCAACCCGAAAGGCTGTAAGATCTTCATCAAGGAGCTGGGTTTGGATGTTTTCATTCAGACGAAGATCAAGACGACGATTGGGGAGAAGCTGAGAGTCAAGTGTAAGAAGATTTCCTTTATCGATCCGGAGGATATTGTATTTGAGATTGTTTCATAAAATCCCGAGGTTAAAGCTCCAATCACTATATAGAGTATATCGCCAGAATGGATTCCGCAGATCAACCACCGAAGAAGATCTTGAAGTTAGAAATCTCTTCTACCTTTGAGGTCCCGGAGATTCTCCTCACGGATCCCGAGAGGATCATCCGATTTGGACTCGAAGTTCACAAGGGTATAGAGAGGCATTCGCTGGAGGCGGTTCATTCAGCGAAGCTCCAAGAGATTGACACCGCATATCAGAAGAAGATCGCCGATCTTACGGCAAAGCTCTCCAGTTATGAGCAGCAACTAAAGGATTCCGCGCAACTTTCAAGGGAGATGTCACGGGAGGAGGTGACCAAGCTCCTCGCTCAGGGGAGTCAGCAACGTGCGGAGGAGATCAGCTACTTGCGGGAGGAGATCAAGAAGAGGGATGAGAGGATGACCTCACTGATGTCGGAGATTGGCAAGGCCCGTCAGGATGATATGTCGGAGAGGATTGGGACGCTTCTTTCAGAGATTCAGAGTTTCAACTCGCATATAGGCATCGCGGCAAACCGGGGAGCAGTTGGTGAGTCGTTTATCTATGAGTATCTCGCCACGCATTTCAGTAACTACAACATTATAGACACATCGAAGAACTCACTTTCGATGTCGGACTTGTGTATGACATCTAATGACGAGAAATTCAAGATTCTCGTGGAAGTGAAGAATGTGACCTCGCTCTCGGTCACGGATCGGAAGAAGTTCTTGGTCGACATTGAGACATCAACCAGATCAAACACGATCAATGGCGCGATCTTGTTCAGCCTTAACCCAGGGGCGAATATCAATTCCAGGTCCTTTAACATAGTCTATGAGCATAACATTCCGGTGATTTACATCAGCAATGTGAAGAATGCCCCGGAGACGATCAAGCATACGATCTTCATTATGGAGGAGTTGATATCGAAGAACCGGTATTATATCGATTCGATTCAGAAGGATCGTCAATTGGAGGATTTGATCAAGACGGTTCAGACATTCCATCGATCGCTCAACATCGATCTGGAGCAGTTGGAGAAGACCCGTAGATTTATCATCACTTTGGAGGCACAGTACAAAGAGAAGTCCCTTCAGATTACGCAATCAAACGAGTTCATCAAGCAGATGGTGGAGAGGTATAGTATTTCACTTGGGACAACCTCGACCGTCAAGACCGAACAGGATCGTCAGAAGGAGATGGAGGATCTGAAGGCTTCAGTCCTGAAGAAGATCGAGGATATGGGACTTGGTATGAGTAATATCACGCAGGCCGCTCTCACCAAGATGGGGATTAAGCCGGCGGATATCACGCGTCTCGGGGGAATCAAGCAGATTAAGGAGATGGTGAAACCCACTACGGGAGAGAGTGGAAGTATCAAGATCGAGTAACCAATAATTTCATCATAACCATACAATGATACGATCCCAACAGATCTTATCATCAACGCGTACATATAAAGAGATAATTATACTGCTATAATATAGCACTTTTTTAAGGTAAAATCCCAACATAAACCGCAATGAGTTACAAGCCTTTAAACGATATTCTGAGTGACATTCCGGATGATGTGAGTGATGGCGATGATGATGTGGCATCGGTTCAGAGTCACAAGTCTATGCAACAGCGTCCGGTGGTGATCAATGGGCAGGTCTTAACGCCGCAACAGATTCAGCAGTTACAACAGCTTCAAAGACAAAGACAGCAACAACAGCAATCGATTCCGCAAGCGCCTCAGGTACACGGTCGACTCAACATTCCAGATGAGTATCGGAGACTTGCTCCTCCGGCGATGGCTCCAGTACCGATCAAAAGGGAAACTGCACCAATTCCAATGGCACTTACAGAGAGTAATTTGAAGAGTTTTACGAAAGAAACGAATAGTCCCAAGTCATTTGGAGATGATGATGATGAGTTTGAGGTGAGGAGTCATAAGTCGCATCGATCGAGGAAGTCGACAAGGTCACGTAAGTCACACAAGTCACATAGATCGCGTCATTCGGATAAGTCCAATAAGTCGACGCATTCGAAGAAGTCGGTGGTGATTGACTTTGAGGTTGGTGCGGA
>JACCEA010226071.1_pt1 | contig 26932 bp, 26 predicted proteins | sample 7449851 | NCBI WGS metagenome assembly JACCEA01 (sample SAMN15323453, study PRJNA562643) | freshwater metagenome | isolation source: river surface water | place: USA:Blue River Watershed | collected 2017-08-18
GGCCGTGATGTCCTCGATGCGCTTCTTGGCCATGGCGGCCTTTTCAGCGTCGGTCGAAGCGATGGTGATGGTGCCGTCGTCGCCGATGTCGATGGTCGTACCGGTTTCTTCGGTCAGTGCACGGATGGTGGCGCCGCCCTTGCCGATCACGTCACGGATCTTTTCCGGGTTGATCTTCATGGTGTAGAGGCGGGGCGCGAAGTTCGACACTTCGGTGCGGGCCTCGCCCATGGCTTCCATCATCTTGCCCAAGATGTGCAAACGGGCTTCCTTGGCCTGGGCCAGTGCCACTTGCATGATTTCCTTGGTGATGCCCTGGATCTTGATGTCCATCTGTAGAGCGGTCACACCAGCGGTTGTGCCAGCCACCTTGAAGTCCATGTCGCCGAGGTGATCCTCGTCGCCCAAGATGTCCGTCAGCACGGCAAACCGGTTGCCGTCCTTGATCAGGCCCATCGCGATGCCGGCCACGTGAGCCTTCATCGGCACGCCCGCATCCATCAACGCCAGGCAGCCGCCGCAGACCGAAGCCATCGACGACGAGCCGTTGGATTCCGTCACTTCGGAGACCAGGCGCACGGTGTACGGGAAGTCTTCCTTGCTCGGCAGCGCGGCCAACAAAGCGCGCTTGGCCAGACGGCCGTGGCCGATCTCGCGGCGCTTGGGGGAGCCAAAGCGGCCCGCTTCGCCCGTGGCGAACGGGGGCATGTTGTAGTGCAGCATGAAGCGGTCTTCGTACTCACCGGCCAACGCATCGATGCGCTGTGCATCGCGATCCGTGCCAAGGGTCGCGGCCACGAGCGCCTGCGTCTCACCGCGGGTGAACAGCGACGAGCCGTGGGCGCGCGGCAGCACGCTGTTGCGGATCTCGATGGCGCGCACGGTGCGCGTGTCGCGGCCGTCGATGCGCGGCTCGCCGGCCAAGATCTGGCCGCGGACGATGCGGGCTTCGATGTCGAACAGCATGGTTTCGACCTTGACGGCATCGAACTCGACGCCTTCGGCCTTCAAGCCGCTCATCACTGCGGCGTAGGCATCGCGGCAGGCTTGGGTGCGTGCTTGCTTGTTGCGGATCTGGTACGCCGCAGACAGCTTCTCGAAGCCCAGGGCCTCGACCTTGGCGATCAAGGTCTCGTCCTTGGCCGGGGCACTCCAGTTCCAGGCCGGCTTGCCAGCGTCGCGCACCAGGTCGTGGATGGCGGCGATGGCGATGTTGCCCTGCTCGTGACCGAACACCACGGCACCAAGCATGACTTCTTCGCTCAGACCCGCGGCTTCCGATTCGACCATCAGGACCGCGGCTTCCGTGCCGGCCACGACGAGGTCCAGCTGGCTGTCCTTCAACTCGGTTTGACCCGGATTCAGGACGTACTGACCGTTGATGTAGCCCACGCGGGCGGCGCCGATCGGACCGTTGAACGGGATGCCACTGATGGCAAGCGCAGCGCTGGTGGCGATGAGGGCGGCGATGTCGGCCTGGACTTCCGGGTTCAGGCTCATCACGTGCACGATGACCTGGACTTCGTTGTAGAAGCCTTCTGGAAACAGCGGGCGGATGGGACGGTCGATCAGGCGGCACGTCAGGGTCTCGTGCTCACTCGGACGGCCTTCGCGCTTGAAGAAGCTGCCGGGGATCTTGCCAGCGGCGTACGACTTCTCCGTGTAGTCGACGGTCAGCGGGAAAAAGTCTTGGCCCGCCTTGGCATCGGTCTTGGCGACCACGGTGGCCAAGACCACGGTGTCGTCGATGTTGACCAGCACGGCGCCCGTGGCTTGGCGGGCGATCTCACCCGTTTCCATGGTGACGGTGTGCTTGCCCCAGGTAAAGGTCTTGGTGACTTTGTTGAACATGGTCATGCGTTGCTCCTAGTTGGTTCGGTAGGAGCCGGGCTCTGCAAGCCGTTCGCCATGTCATGCCCAAGGTGTCGCGCGACAACTTGGGGATGGCATGCGGTCACGGGTTGCGTGGTCTCCGGCGTTCTTGGGGGAGGTGAAGGGCCGACGGCACCCGCCGTCGACCCAAAACGAAGGGCCTGCACCGCGGGTGCAGGCCCTGGGGAACTTACTTGCGCAGGCCCAGCTTCTTGATCAGCTCGACGTAGCGACTGCTGTCGCGGCTCTTCAGATAAGCCAGCAGGCTCTTGCGCGAATTGACCATCTTCAGCAAGCCGCGACGGCCGTGGTGATCCTTGGGATTGGCCTTGAAGTGGGGCGTCAGCTCGTTGATGCGAGCGGTCAGCAGGGCCACTTGGACTTCCGGGCTGCCGGTGTCATTGGCGGCGCGGGCGTGGGCCTTTGCGATTTCAGCCTTGTTGAGGGACATGGTGTTTCCTTGATGATGTGGAAAGCCGCTGCCCAAAGCTCTGCTGGAGGCCTAGCGGTTTCCGGGGTTGGACTTGCGAACGCAGGGGAAACCGCCCCGCGCCGTGCTCATCGTTGACCGCCAGCGAACCCGCTGAAAGCCAAACCCGCAGAGTATAGCCCAGCCTCAACCGGGGTGGATGTCGCTCAAGTCCCAGCGCGGCCGGACGCCGAAGGCCGCAGACGTCTCCGCCTGACTGACGCCCGCCATGTGCCGCATGGCGGCGGCGAGGGCAATCATGGCGCCGTTGTCGGTGCACAGCGCGAGTTCGGGGTAGTGCACGCGCACACCGCGGCGCGCGCAGGCCTGGTTCAGGGCTTCGCGCAGGCGTTGGTTCGCGCCGACGCCCCCGGCCACCACCAAGCGCCGCAGACCGGTTTGCTTCAGTGCCGCCAAGCTCTTCTTGACGAGCACCTCCACGATGGCTGCTTGCGTGCTCGCGGCGAGGTCGGCGCGTTGGGCCTCGTTCATCGGCTCGAGCTTCCGCGCCTGCGTCAGAACCGCGGTTTTCAAGCCCGCAAACGAAAAGTCGAGATTGCCGCTGTGCAGCAGCGGTCGTGGCAGGGCGTAGGCGTCGGCCTTGCCTTGGCCGGCCAAGGCGGCCAGATGAGGCCCGCCTGGGTAAGGCAGGCCCAAGACTTTGGCCGACTTGTCGAAGGCCTCGCCGGCCGCGTCGTCGATGGTCTCACCGAGCAACTCGTAGCAGCCAACCGCCGTGACCCGCATCAACTGCGTGTGACCACCCGACACGAGCAAGCACACGAAGGGGAATTCTGGCGGGTCGACCGACAAGAAGGGCGACAGCAAGTGGCCCTCGAGGTGATGCACGGGCAGCGTGGGCTTGCCCAAGGCGGCCGCTAGCGAAACCGCCACGCCCGACCCCACCAGCAAAGCCCCTGCCAAGCCCGGCCCCTGCGTGTAGGCGATGGCATCGACGTCACCCCAGCCGAGCCCTGCTTCGCCCATCACCTGACGGGTGAGCGGCACGACGCGGCGAATGTGATCGCGCGAGGCCAACTCGGGCACGACACCGCCGTAAGCCTGATGCATGGCAATCTGGCTGTGCAAGGCTTGGGCGAGCAAGACCGCCCTCCCCTGCTGAACGGACACCAGCGCCACACCGGTTTCGTCGCACGACGACTCGATGCCCAGCACGCACCAGGGCCGCTGCAAGTTCACGCCTTCAGTTCCTTGGCGTGGTTGATGGAGTACTTCGGGATCTCGATGGTCACGTTGGACTGCCCCAAGATGGCCTGGCAGGACAAGCGCGAATCGGCCTCCAAGCCCCAAGCACGGTCCAGCATGTCTTCCTCGTCTTCTTCCATGGCGGAAAGGCTGCGGAAGCCTTCTCGGACGACCACGTGGCAGGTGGTGCAGGCACAGACTTGGTCGCAGGCGTGCTCGATGTCCACCCCGTTGTCCAGCAGGGCCTCGCAAATCGTGGTGCCGGTAGGCGCCTGGACGTCCTTGCCGCTGGGGCAGTACTCGGGGTGGGGCAGGATGTGAATGATGGGCATCAGAGTTGTTCCACCGAGCGGCCGGTCAGGGCCTTTTGGATCGATCGGTTCATGCGCGCCGCGGCAAACGCTTCGGTCCCGCGGGCCAACGCTTTGACCGCGGTGTCGATCGCGTCTGCGTCCGTGCCGGCGACTTCGTGGCGAAGGGCTTGCATCAGCGCGTCGATGGCCTCGCGCTCGTTGGGCTGCAACAGGTCGGCGTCGGCGCGCAAGGCCGTCTCGGTGGCCGCCAGCATGCGGTCGCCCTCCAGGCGGGCTTCGCGCAGCTTGCGGGCGTCCATGTCAGCTTGGGCGCTGGCGAAACCATCGCGCAGCATCGTGGCCACCTGCTCGTCGTTCAGGCCATAACTGGGTTTGACCGAAACCGCCGCCTCCACGCCGCTGCTCTGTTCTCGGGCCTGGACGCTCAAGAGGCCGTCGGCGTCGATCTGAAACGTGACGCGGATGCGGGCCGCGCCCGCCGCCATGGGCGGGATGCCTCGCAGCTCGAAGCGAGCCAAAGAGCGGCATTCGCTGACCAACTCGCGCTCACCCTGTACGACGTGCAGCGCGAGCGCCGTTTGCCCGTCTTTGAAGGTGGTGAAGTCTTGGGCCTTGGCCACAGGGAGCGTGGCATTGCGCTCGACGATGCGCTCAACCAGCCCGCCCATCGTCTCCAGGCCCAAACTCAAGGGAATCACGTCGAGCAAGAGCAACTCGCCGTCTTGAGCGTTGCCAGCCAACGCGTTGGCCTGCACCGCAGCCCCGAGCGCCACCACTTCGTCGGGATTGAGATTCGTCAGCACCGGCCGGCCGAACCATTGTCCGACCCGTTGCCGCACGGCGGGCATGCGGGTGGCGCCGCCGACCATGACCACGCCCTGGACTTCGTCGGGTTGCAGTTGGGCATCGCGCATGACCCGGCGAACCACCGACAGGGTGCGGTCCAACAAGGGCTTGGCGAGCTGCTCGAAAGTCTCGCGTGTGACTACGACGCTCAACGGGCCTTCGTCCAACTCGCAGCGCAACTCGGTTTGGGTCAGATCGCTCAGCCGCTCCTTGGCCCGCCGCGACGCGGCATGCAGCCGCTGGCGGTCGGCCGCGCTTCGGGTCGAGCGCCCCGTTTGCGCCAGGGCCCAGTCGGCAAGAAGACGATCAAAGTCGTCACCACCCAGCGCGGCATCGCCCCCAGTGGCCACCACCTCAAACACGCCCTTGCTGAGGCGCAGCACCGACACGTCGAAGGTGCCGCCCCCGAGGTCGTAGACGGCGTACAGCCCTTCGCTGCCGTGGTCCAGCCCGTAGGCGATCGCGGCCGCCGTGGGCTCGTTGATGAGACGCAAGACCTTCAGGCCAGCCAGTTCGGCGGCGTCCTTGGTGGCCTGGCGCTGGGCATCGTCGAAGTAGGCCGGGACGGTGATGACGGCGCCGTACAGCAGGTCGTCGAAGGTGTCCTCGGCGCGTTGGCGCAACACCGCCAAGATCTCCGCGGAAATCTCGACCGGGCTTTTGGCGCCCTCGCGGGTCAGCACCGTGACCATGCCCGGCCCGTCTTCCAGGGTGTAGGGCAAGGATGCGGCGTTGGGCAGGTCGGCCAATCGGCGGCCCATCAGGCGCTTCACGCTGGCGATCGTGTTGCTCGGGTCGTCGGTCGCTGCCGCCAGGGCCTCGGCCCCGTATTGGCGACGGCCCTCGCCCATCACACGCACCACCGAGGGCAAGATCACGCGCCCACTGTCATCGGGCAGGCACTCGGGCAGGCCATGGCGCACGGCCGCCACCAAGGAATGGGTGGTGCCCAGGTCGATGCCCACCGCAATGCGCCGCTGGTGGGGATCGGGCGATTGGCCGGGTTCGGAGATTTGCAGAAGCGCCATGGGATGGGCAGGTCAGGCGGTGGAAGTCAAAGGGGAAACAGCGCATCACGGCGCCGCTCGATGTCCTGCAAAAAGCGGTCGACGAACATGAGCGAGCGCACCGCCTCGGCCGCGCGCCCGGCGTCCGGCATGTCGTCGAGCGCCCGGGCCACGGTGTCGAACAAGCCCTTTTGGCGGGCCTTCACCTCGGCATTCAGGCGATCGATGTCGTCGGCGCTGTCGGCGTCGTCCAAGGCCTCACGCCACTGCATTTGCTCCATCAAGAACGCCGTGCACATGTGGGTGTTGCTTTCGGCCTCGATGGGGGCGCCTCGGCGTTCGCACAAATAAGCGGCTCGGCGCAACGGGTCGCGCAGGCGACGGTAGGCCTCGTTGACCCGCAACGCCCACTGCATGGACTGCGCCTGCGTGGCGGCCCCTTGCCCGATGTGGCGGTCGGGGTGCACCTGTGCGGCCAAGCGCTTCCAGCGCGCATCCAGGTCGGCGCGATCCAGGCGGTAGGTTTCGGGCAGGCCGAACAGGGTGAAGTCGTCGCTCGCCAGATTCATGGGGGTCAAAAACAAACGCGGCCAAGGGGCCGCGCCTGCCCTGTGGAAAGACAGCTCAGATGCGGAACGACTCGCCGCAACCGCAGCGGTCCTTCTCGAGGGGATTGATGAACTTGAATCCTTCGTTCAAGCCCTCGCGCACGAAGTCGAGTTGCGTGCCGTCCAGGTAGGGCAAGCTCTTGGGGTCGATCAGCACCTTCACGCCCTGGTCTTCGAAGACCACGTCTTCGGCGGCCACCTCGTCGGCGTACTCCAGCTTGTAGGCCAAGCCCGAGCAGCCGGTGGTTTTGACGCCCAGCCGCACCCCCACCCCTTTGCCACGACGGCTGAGGTTGCGGTTGACGTGCTTGGCGGCGGCAGGCGTGAGGGTGATAGCCATGGTGATGCTCAGGCGGCGGTCGTCGCGCCGGTCTTTTGGCGGTAATCGGCCACGGCCGCCTTGATGGCGTCCTCGGCCAAGATCGAGCAGTGAATTTTGACGGGCGGCAGCGCCAGCTCTTCGGCAATCTGGCTGTTCTTGATGGACACCGCCTCGTCCAGGCTCTTACCCTTGATCCATTCGGTGACCAGGGAGCTGGAGGCGATGGCCGAGCCGCAGCCGTAGGTTTTGAAGCGCGCGTCTTCGATCAGGCCCGTGCTGGGGTTCACTTTGATTTGCAGCTTCATCACGTCACCGCATGCCGGTGCACCCACCATGCCGGTGCCGACGGAGTCATCGCCCTTGTCGAACGAGCCAACGTTGCGGGGGTTTTCGTAGTGGTCCACGACCTTGTCGCTGTATGCCATGTCTTTGCTCCTCAGTGAGCCGTCCATTGAATGGTCGAAAGATCGATGCCGTCCTGGTGCATTTCCCACAGCGGCGACAGTTCGCGAAGCTTAGCCACGCGATCCTTCAAGGTCGCAACGACCTCGTCGATCTCTTCGGGGGTGGTGAAGCGGCCGATCGTCATGCGCAAGCTGCTGTGCGCCAACTCGTCAGAGCGCCCCAGGGCGCGCAACACATAGCTGGGCTCCAGGCTGGCCGACGTGCAGGCCGAGCCCGACGACACCGCAATGCCCTTGATGCCCATGATCAAGGACTCGCCTTCCACGAAGTTGAACGACGCGTTGACGTTGTGCGGCACCCGGCGCTCGGTGTCACCGTTGATGTAGACCTCCTCAATGCCCTTCAATCCGTCCATCAAGCGCTGCTGTAGGCCGCGAATGCGCACCAACTCGGTGGTCATCTCTTCTTTGGCGATGCGGTAGGCCTCGCCCATTCCCACGATCTGATGGGTGGCCAAGGTTCCTGAGCGCATGCCGCGTTCGTGCCCCCCGCCGTGCATCTGGGCCTCCAACCGCACGCGCGGCTTGCGGCGCACGTACAACGCGCCCACGCCTTTGGGGCCGTAGGTTTTGTGCGAGGCCAAGCTCATCAGGTCCACGGGCAAAACGGCCATGTCGATGGCGATCTTGCCGGTGGCTTGGGCCGCGTCCACGTGAAAAATGACGCCGTGCTCGCGGCACAGCGCCCCGATGGCCGCGATGTCTTGGATGACGCCAATCTCGTTGTTGACGGCCATGACCGAAACCAGCAGCGTGGTAGGGCGAATGGCGGCCTTCAGGGCGTCGAAGTCGATCAGGCCATTGGGCTGCACGTCGAGGTAAGTGACCTCAAAGCCCCGGCGCTCCAGTTCACGGCAAGTGTCCAGCACAGCCTTGTGCTCGGTCTTGACCGTGATGAGGTGGTTGCCACGGCTCTTGTAGAACTCGGCGGCGCCTTTGATGGCCAAGTTGATGCTCTCAGTGGCGCCACTGGTCCAGACGATTTCACGCGGGTCGGCGTGAATCAAAGCCGCCACTTGCTCTCGGGCACGCTCCACCGCGGCCTCCGCCTCCCAACCGTACGCGTGGCTGCGAGAGGCAGGGTTGCCAAAGTGCTCGCGCAACCACGGGATCATGGCGTCCACCACACGCGGGTCCACCGGTGTGGTGGCACCGTAATCCATGTAAATCGGGAGATGCGGGGTCATGGTCATCGATTCGTCAGTTCATCATTTGCTGAGCACGTTGCCCAGCGCAAACACAGAGTTGGGGCCCGTCACTCGGATGGGGCGCACCACAGGGTTGGGCGAGATGGCTCGCTTGAGCGGCGTGCCTTCTTCCAGGGTGAAGCCCTTGGCGCGTTGTTCGTCCACCAAATGGCGCAGGCTGACGCTGTTCAAAAAGACCAGCATGTGGTCGTTCAGTCGCGTCCAGAGTTCGTGGGTCAAGCAGCGTCCGCTGTCGTCGCCCATGCAGTTTTCTTTGCCGCCGCAGCCGGTGGCGTCCAGGGGCTCGTCCACGGCCAAGATCACATCGGCCACGGTGATGTCTTCGGCGCGACGACCGAGGCTGTAGCCGCCACCTGGGCCGCGGGTGCTTTCCACCAACTCGGCGCGGCGTAGTTTGCCGAAAAGCTGCTCGAGGTAGCTCAAGGAAATTTGTTGCCGTTGGCTGATCGCCGCCAAGGCGACGGGGCCGTTGTGCTCGCGCAGGGCGAGGTCCAACATGGCAGTGACAGCGAATCGGCCTTTGGTGGTCAGTCTCATGGTGCGCACTCCTGCGGCAGGGGGAACTCGGACTCGGCGAACCCATTTCGCCCCGCTCGACTCGCCGGAGGGATAACCCTTGGAAAGCCCGAGCAGTTTAGTCGCCTATGGCCAGGAGTTTTGTCCAGGACAAACAACCTTGCGAACCGCAGGGGTATCCAAGCAGACTGGCCGGACTTGATCGCGACTGAAGAGTCACGCCGCGTCGTGACCCCTCGCACCGAACAGTTGCTCTTTCAGGGCGGCCAATTGATCGCGCAGGCGGGCGGCCTGCTCGAACTCCAGGTTCCGGGCGTGCTCGTACATCTGCTTTTCCAGTTGCTGGATGCGTTTGCCAATCTCTTTCTCGCTCAAGCCCTCGACGCTTGGCAACTCGACGCCCTGTTGGGCGTCGCGCCCCTTGTCGCTCACGACGCCGTCGATCAAATCACGGATGCGCTTGGCCACGCCGCGCGGCGTGATGCCTTGCGCTTCGTTGTGCGCCAGTTGCTTGGTGCGACGTCGCTCGGTCTCGCCCATCGCGCGGTTCATGGAGTCGGTAATGCGGTCGGCGTAAAGGATGGCGTGCCCGTTGAGGTGGCGCGCGGCTCGGCCGATGGTCTGAATCAAGCTGCGTTCGCTGCGCAAGAAGCCCTCTTTGTCGGCGTCCAAGATGGCAACCAGGCTGACCTCGGGGATGTCCAATCCCTCGCGCAGCAGGTTGATGCCGACCAACACGTCGAAGGTGCCCAGGCGCAGGTCACGGATGATTTCGACGCGCTCCACCGTGTCCACGTCCGAGTGCAGGTAGCGCACCTTCACGCCGTTCTCGCCCAGATAGTCGGTCAGTTGCTCGGCCATGCGCTTGGTCAGCACCGTGACCAAGACGCGTTCTTGCACGTCCACCCGCAGCCGAATTTCGCTTAGCAGGTCGTCGACCTGGGTTGTGGCAGGCCGCACCTCCACCTTGGGATCGACCAAGCCTGTGGGCCGCACCACCTGCTCGACCACCTGACCGGCCTGCCGCTTCTCGTAGTCGGCCGGCGTGGCGCTGACGAAGATGGCTTGGCGCATCTTGCGCTCGAACTCATCGAACTTGAGCGGCCGGTTGTCGAGCGCAGAGGGCAAGCGAAACCCGTACTCCACCAAGGTGGTCTTGCGGGCGCGGTCGCCGTTGTACATGCCCCCGAACTGGCCGATGAGCACATGGCTCTCGTCCAGGAACATCAAGGCGTCGGCAGGCAGGTAGTCCACCAGCGTGGGTGGCGCCTCCCCGGGGGCCGAGGCGCTGAGGTGGCGCGTGTAGTTCTCGATGCCTTTGCAGTGGCCCACCTCCTGAAGCATCTCCAAGTCGAAGCGCGTGCGCTGCTCCAGGCGCTGGGCCTCGACCAGCTTGCCATCGCGCACGAACTCGCCCACGCGGGTGCGCAACTCTTCCTTGATGGTCTCGATGGCCGCCAAGACGCGCTCGCGCGGCGTCACGTAGTGGCTGCTGGGGTACACGGTGAAGCGGGCCAGCTTTTGCCGGATGCCGCCGGTCAGCGGATCGAACAGGGCCATGCTTTCGACCTCGTCGTCGAACAGCTCGATGCGCAGCGCCAACTCGGAATGCTCGGCGGGGAACACATCGATCACATCGCCCCTCACGCGGAAGGCCCCTCGGGTGAATTCGATCTCGTTGCGCGTGTACTGCATGCGCACCAATTGCGCGATGAGATCGCGCTGCCCGCAGGAATCGCCCACTCGCAATGTCATCACCATCTGGTGGTAGTCGCTGGGGTTGCCAATGCCGTAGATGGCGCTGACGCTGGCCACGATGACCACATCTCGGCGCTCCAGCAAGCTCTTGGTGCAGCTCAGGCGCAGTTGCTCGATCTGCTCGTTGATCGCGCTGTCCTTTTCGATGAACAGGTCGCGCTGGGGCACGTAGGCCTCGGGTTGGTAGTAGTCGTAGTAGCTGACGAAGTACTCGACCGCGTTCTTGGGGAAGAAATCGCGGAACTCGCTGTACAGCTGGGCCGCCAGCGTTTTGTTGGGCGCAAACACGATGGCCGGCCGCCCGAGACGGGCGATGACGTTGGCCATGGTGAAGGTCTTGCCCGAACCCGTCACGCCTAGCAGGGTTTGGTAAGTCAAGCCGTCGTTGACCCCTTCGACCAGTTGGGCGATGGCCGTCGGCTGGTCACCCGCAGGTGGGAACGGCTGAAACAGCTGGAACGGCGAGCCCTCGAAGGACACGAACTCGCCCGGCTGCGGCGTGGCGTTGGCGGCTTCGGGCGTGCTTTCGGCTGCGGCGGAGGCTGGCATCGGGTAATCCCTAGGCTGCGCAGGCCAGCCACCTAGAATCGGCGCCCCATTCCCACGCAAAGCCTCCGAGCCTACCGCGCCATGTCCGTGTTTGCAGCCGTCACCCTTGCCCCGCGCGACCCCATCTTGGGCCTGAATGAACAGTTCAACGCCGACGCACGCACCGACAAGGTCAACCTGGGCGTGGGCGTGTACACCGACGCCAACGGCAAGCTGCCACTGCTGGGCAGCGTCCAAGCGGCCGAAGCGCGACTGGCGGCGGCCCCCGCGCCGCGCGGCTACCTGCCGATCGATGGCTTCGCGGCCTACGTCGCGGCCGCCCAGCAGCAGGTGTTCGGTGCCAGCAGCCCCGCTTTGGCGGCCAAGCGGGTGGCCAGCTTGCAAGCGTTGGGCGGCACGGGAGCGCTCAAGGTCGGCGCCGACTTTCTGCATCGACTGAACCCCAAAGCCACGGTTTGGATCTCGGACCCCAGCTGGGAAAACCACCGGGCCCTGTTCAGCAACGCCGGCTTCGAGGTGCAAACCTACGCCTATTACGACGCTGCAGGCCAAGGCATTGCCTTCAACGCCCTGCTGGCTGACCTGGGACGTGCCAAAGCCGGCGACGTGGTGGTCTTGCACGCTTGCTGCCACAACCCCACGGGCTATGACTTGACCCAAGAGCAGTGGCAGGCCGTCATCGCCCTGCTTCAAGCGCGCGGTCTGGTGCCTTTCATGGACATGGCTTACCAAGGTTTCGGCCAAGGCTTGGACGCAGACGCCTACGCCGTGCGCGCACTGGACGCTGCCGGCATGGACTTTTTGGTGGCCAGCAGTTTCAGCAAGAGCTTCAGCCTGTACGGCGAGCGTGTGGGTAGCTTGCACGTGGTGACGGCCGACGCCGACGAAGCCGCGCGCGTCCTCAGCCAGATCAAGGTGGCAGCGCGCACCACGTACTCCAACCCGCCGACCCACGGCGCCAAGGTCGTCGCCACCGTGCTGGGCGACGACGCCTTGCGCGCGCAATGGGAGCAAGAGCTGGCGGGCATGCGCGACCGCATCGCCCAAATGCGCACGGGCCTGCGCCAAGCGTTGGAAGCCGCCGGCGTGGCGCAATCGCTCGACTTCATCACCCGGCAACAAGGCATGTTCAGCTATTCCGGGTTGACGGCTGAACAAATGCACGCCCTTCGGGCCGACTTCGGTGTGTACGGGGTCGATTCCGGCCGCCTGTGCGTGGCCGCGTTGAATACCGGCAATTTGCCGCGCGTGGCGGCGGCCATCGCCGCGGTGCTGCGCAAATGAATATGCTGCACCGCAGCAATTGAGCGCGAACTGCGCGACACTAGGCCTCCCTAGCGGAGGCCTTTTTCATGCTGTACCAGCTCTACGAAACCCAACGCGCCTTGCTCAGCCCCTTCGCCGAGTTCTCCTCGGCCGCGGCGCAGCTTTACACCAACCCCTTGTCGCCCTTCGCCCACGGCATGCTGGCGCCGCGCGTGGCCGCAGGGCTGGACTTGATGCACCGCCTGGCCAAGGCCTACGAAAAGCCGGGCTTCAACATCGACACGGTGGATGTGGACGGCGTTCCCGTGGCGGTGCAAGAGCGCGTGGTCATCGAAAAGCCCTTTTGCCGCTTGCTGCGCTTCAAGCGCTTCACCGACGACGTGGCGCAGCTGACCCGCATGAAGGACCAGCCCACTGTGCTGGTCGTGGCCCCGCTGAGCGGCCACCATGCCACGCTGTTGCGCGACACCGTGCGTCACTTGTTGCGCGATCACAAGGTGTTCATCACCGACTGGACCGACGCCCGCATGGTGCCGCTGGAAGTCGGTCCCTTCCACCTGGACGACTACGTGGCCTACGTGCGCGAGTTCATCCAGCACATCGGCAACAAGGTCCACGTCATCAGCGTGTGCCAGCCCACGGTGCCGGTGCTCGCCGCGGTGTCGCTGCAAGCCACCGAGAAGAAGGTCGTGCCGCGATCGATGACCATGATGGGCGGCCCCATCGACGCGCGCAAAAGCCCCACCGCCGTCAACAACCTGGCGATGAACAAGAGCTACAGCTGGTTCGAGAACAACGTCATCTACCGCGTGCCCACCAACTTCCCGGGCGCCGGGCGGCCGGTGTACCCCGGCTTCTTGCAGCACACCGGCTTCGTGGCCATGAACCCGGGGCGGCACCTGAGCAGCCACTACGACTACTTCCTGGACTTGGTGCGCGGCGACGACGAGGGCGCCGACAGCCACCGCGAGTTTTACGACGAGTACAACGCCGTGCTGGACCTGCCGGCCGAGTACTACCTCGACACCATCCGCGTGGTGTTCCAAGACTTTGCTTTGGTCAATGGCACCTGGGACGTGGCCGGCCAGCGCGTGCGACCGCAAGACATCACCGGCTGCGGCCTGCTGACGGTGGAAGGCGAGTTGGACGACATCTCGGGCGCCGGGCAGACCGAAGCCGCGCACGACTTGTGCACCGGGATACCCAAAGCCCATCAAAAGCACCTGACCGTCCAAGGCGCGGGCCACTACGGCATCTTCAGCGGCAAGCGCTGGCGCAACATCGCCTACCCGGTGATCCGCGACTTCATCGCTGCCCACGATCACGCCAAGCCGACTGCGGCCGCCGTGGCGGCTCCCGCCGCGCGCAAGCGCAAGGCGGCGTGACGCCCCTGCAGAAAGCGCTCGCGGACCAAATCGACGCGGCGCTGCCGCAAACCCAATGCACCCGCTGCGGCGAACCCGATTGCCGCCGCTACGCCGAGGCCATCGCCACCGGTGCGGCGCCCATCAACCGCTGCCCGCCCGGCGGGCAGGAAGGCGTGCACCGGCTGGCGCGCATCACCGGTCAGCCCGAGCCCCTGCTGGACCCGGCATTCGGTATCGAAGCCGAACGCGCCGTGGCCGTGATCGACGAAAGCTGGTGCATCGGCTGCACCTTGTGCATCAAGGCCTGCCCGGTGGACGCGATCTTTGGCGCCCCCAAGGCCATGCACGCGGTGATCGGACCCGATTGCACCGGTTGCGAGCTGTGCCTGCCCGCTTGTCCGGTGGACTGCATCCGCATGGACACCGTGGCCGTGGGCCGCACCGGGTGGGCCAACTGGAGCGCCGAGGCGGCCGACACCGCGCGCCAGCGCTACCAAGCTCGCGGAGAGCGCCTGGTGCGCGAGGCCGCCGCCCAGCAAGCCCGCCTGGAAGCCAAAGCCGCCCACAAGCTGGCCCACTTGGAGGCCCTGACCCACGGCGCCGGCGAGCCGGACGAGAAGGCGCGCAAGCGCGCCGTCATCGAAGCCGCTTTGGCCCGTGCGCGTGCCAAAGCGCAGCGATGATGGCGGGCATGAAGCCCGCAGCCGTCGACGCGTTTTTCGCCACGCTCCAAGCCGCCAACCCTACGCCGGAAACCGAGTTGGTGTTCGCCAGCCGCTTCGAACTGCTCGCGGCGGTGTTGCTCTCAGCGCAAGCCACGGACGTCGGCGTCAACAAAGCCACGCGCGCGCTCTTCGCCGCAGCGCCCACGCCCCAGCGCATGCTGGACCTGGGCGAACCCGGCTTGATCGAACACATCAAGACCATCGGCCTGTTCCGCAGCAAGGCCAAACACTTGATGCAGACCTGCCGCATCCTCGTCGAGCAGCACGGCGGCCAGGTGCCCCGCAGCCGCGAAGCCCTGGAGGCACTGCCCGGTGTCGGCCGAAAGACGGCCAACGTGGTGCTGAACGTGGCGTTCGGCGAGCCCACCATGGCGGTGGACACGCACATCTTCCGCGTGGCCAATCGCACGGGCCTGGCCCCGGGCAAGACGCCGCTGGCGGTCGAACAAGGCCTGTTGCGCCGCATTCCAGCCCAATACCTGGAGGACGCGCACCACTGGCTGATCCTCCACGGCCGCTACGTGTGCCAAGCGCGCAAGCCCCTGTGCGACGCTTGCCAGGTGCGCCCCCACTGTGACCACGGCCGCGCTGCGGCCCGCCACCCATGAAGACCCACCGCATCGAAGTCCAAAAGTTCAAGGCCGCCAGCAACTCCGGCCACGGCGACGTCAACTTCAAGATCGACGCCATCGTCTCCACGCTGGCCGTGCGCGACGAGGACAACATGCCCAGCTCCTTGCTGGTCATGTCGGAGGCCGACGCCCGCGTGCTGATGGCCCTGCTCAAAACCCAACTCGCGGCCTTCGACGGCCGCAAAGCCCGAAGCCAACGATGAGCCTCCTGCCCCAGTACGACCCGAGTACCGACCTCCGCCCGCTGAGCGACGAGGAGCTGTCCGAGCTGGACGACCTGCTGGCCAAGCTGCCCAGCGACGGCGCCCTGAACATCGAGGCGCTTGACGGCTACTGCACCGCGCTGCTGCTGGCCCCGCAAGCCCTGTCCAGCCTGCCCAGCGAGGGCTGGTTGCCCACGGTGTGGGGCGGGGACGGCGAGGGCCTGGCGCCCTTCGCCAGCGGCAAGCAGCGCAAACGCGTGGTGATGGCCGTGCTGCGGCACGTGCGGCACCTGGACCACGTGCTGCAGCACGACGCCAAGGCCTGGGAACCCATCTTCAGCATGGCCGAATTGGACGGTGCCGACTTGGTGGATGCCGAAGACTGGTGTCTGGGCTTCCTCAGCGCTGTGGACTTGGACCCTGAAGGCTGGGCCGCGAAGTTCGGCTCGCCCGAAGGGCAAGCCACCTTGGCGGCGATCACGGCGCTGGCGGGCGACGGTCCCCAGGGCAGCGACCTTCCGCTGGAGGCGCGAGATGCCCTCGGCCGAGGCTTGCCGGATGCCGTTTTGGCGCTGCGTCGCGCCTGAAGCGGTCGGGCCTGTCCCTAGAATCACAATTCCCCTGCCCTGACCCGCGCCCCCATGGCCACGCTGTCTGACTTGCTGCAACGCGTTGAGCGACTGCTGGTGCGCCACGATGAACTCGTGCGCACCAACGCGCTGTTGACCGAACAGCTGACCGCCGTGACGCAGGAACGAGACAGCCTCAAGTCGCGCCTGGCGGCTGCTCGCGGGCGCATCGACACGCTGCTGGAGCGCATCCCCACCGACGGCCCCGGAGGCCCCACGGCATGAAACAGCTCGAAGTCAGCATCATGGGCCAGAGCTACTTGCTGGCCTGCCCCGCCGGTGGCGAAGTGGCCTTGACCAAAGCCGTGGCCAAGGTGGACGAAGAAATGTGCGCCATCCGCGACGCGGGCAAGGTGCGCGCCCGTGAGCGCATCGCTGTGCTGGCCGCATTGAACCTGGCCTACCAGCTGAGCAGCCAGCCCCAATTGGCGCCCGCGTCGGCGCCCGAGGCCCGCGCCGACGGTGACAGCCCCGACCTCAGCGGCTTGGTGGCGCGCCTGGATCAAGCCCTGGCCGCCGACGGCAATCTGCTCTGAGTCAAAATCAGGGCGTTCATCGCGTACGCGCGGGCTTTTATTTCCTTGAACCGATGCTCTTGTGAGCTTGGGCTTGGAACATGCTCGGCGGGCGTGATCGTCTCGCGTCAGACGAACCCGAAGCCCGGCTGACCTCGCCCCCCTGTACCCCTAGGGTTCAGGACTGCGGCTCGCGGTGCGCGGTGGACACCTTTTCTGCCGCCCCCACGCCATGACGCAATCCACCTGGCTGATGAAGTCGGAACCCGACGAGGCCTCGATCGACGACTTGGCCCGTGCCGGCACCTTGCCCTGGACGGGCGTGCGCAACTACCAAGCGCGCAATTTCATGCGCGACGCTTTCCGCTTGGGCGACCGCGTTTTGTTCTACCACTCGTCGTGCGCCGAGCCCGGCATTGCGGGTCTGGCCGAGGTGTGCAGCGCGGCCTACCCCGACCCGACGCAGTTCGACGCCAACAGCCCTTACTTCGACCCGAAAAGCCGCCCCGATGCCCCGCGCTGGGTGCTGGTGGACGTGCGGTTTGTGGCCAAGACCCCCTTGCTGCGCCTGACCGACTTGCGTGCAGCGCCCCAACTGGCCGATTTGGCCGTGTTGCAGAAGGGCAGCCGTTTGTCCATCACGCCCGTCACCCCCGAGCAGTGGCGGCGCTTGGCACCCATGCTGGGTTGCGCCCCATGAGCGCCGAGGTGGTGATTGCCTTGATCGCGCTGGGCCTGGCCACGGGCTTCCTGGCCGGCTTGCTGGGCATCGGTGGCGGCATGTTGATGGTGCCGTTTTTGACGGCCCTGTTGCACGCCCAGGGCGCGCCCGAGCCCCTGGCCGTGAAGATGGCGATCGCCACCTCCATGACCTGCATCGTGGCCACGGCCACCTCGAGCTTGCGCGCGCATCACCGCCGCGGCGCGGTGCGCTGGGATTTGGTGCGCGGCTTGGCGCCCGGCGTGGTGCTGGGCGGCCTGTTGTCGGGCGCGGGCCTGTTCGGCGTGCTCAAAGGGCAAACCTTGGCTGCGGTGTTCGCGGCCTTTGTGGGCTTCTCGGCGTGGCAGATGTGGCGGGGAGCTCAGCCCAAACCCAGCCGGGGGATGCCGGGCACCGGCGGCCAGGTGGCGGTCGGCAGCGGCATCGGCTTGCTGAGCGGGCTGGTGGGCGCGGGGGGCGGATTCGCCTCGGTGCCGTTCATGACCTGGTGCAACGTGCCCATCCACCAAGCGGTGGCCACCAGTGCCGCGTTGGGCTTGCCGATCGCTCTGGCCAGCAGCGTGGGCTACGTCGTCAGCGGCTGGTCCTTGGTCGAGCCCTTGCCGGGCGCCTGGGGCTACCTCTACCTGCCGGCCTTGGCCTGCCTGATGCCCATCACGGTGCTGACGGCGCCGCTGGGCGCGAAAGCGGCACACGCCCTGCCGGTGCCCCAACTCAAGCGGGTGTTCGCCGCCCTCTTGGCCGCCCTGGCGGCCTACATGCTCAGCAAAGCGCTGGCCTAGCGGGCTTCAGCCCAGAGAAATCGCGGCGAGCGCCACCTGGTTGCAACCGCGGCGTTGGGCTTGGCGCAGCGCCTGCTCGCTGGCTTGCAGCAGTTCAGCTTGGGAGGCCGCGGTGTGCGGGAAGCTGGCCACGCCCATGGACACGCTCAAGCCCAGGTCGCGACCTTCGGCCGCCACGATTTGCTGGGCACACTGGCGCCGCAGGTGCTCCATGCGGGAGTGCGCCGTGGCCAGGCCCACCCCCGACAGCAGCACGCCAAAGCACTCATCGTCGATTTGGCAGGCCGCGTCCATCGCGCGGGTGTTGGTGCGCAGCAAGCGCGCCAACGCTTCGCGCTGCACCGGCTGGATGTTGGCGGCGCCGCCATCGATGGCGATGAGCACCAAGGAGAACTCGCGGTGCTCGCGGGTGGAGAGATCGATCTCGCGTTGCAAGACTTCGTCGAACAGGCGGCGCTGTTGCAGGCCGCTGGCCTCATCGCGGCCGGCGCCCTGCTGGGCCTGACGCCGCAACATCTCCATCTCGCCCTGATGCTGCTCGATTTGGGCCAGGGCCTTTTGCAGTTGAGTCTCGCGCTGCCGCTCGTGGCTGCGGTCCCACCAGAGCGTGAGCAAATGACGCTCGTCCAGCGCGCGCCGTACCAAAGTGAAGTCGCGCCGACGGCCGCTGAGCTCGATGCGGTGCTCGTTGGACTGGGGCGAGCCCTGCCCCATCACTTGCAGTTCAACGCGCCGCATGGCGGCGGCTTCGTCCGGCCGCATGAGTTCGTTATCGCTCGATCCGACCACGCTGGACTCGGAGCGCTCGAACAAGCGGTCGAGCCCGGGCGACGCGTACAGGTACTGGCCGTTGCTCATTTGCTTGACGGACCAGAGCACGCCCATGGCCTCCAGCGCCTGGCCCATCAGTTGCGCCGCACTGTCGGCCGTTTGGGCGGCAAACCAAGGAGATGGGGTGGCGTCGGTCGGTTCGGACATGTCGGGGTGGTGGCCTCTTGCGGGGCGGGTGGTCGGAGTGTGGACCCGAAGGCCCTGTCAAGCAGTGGGAGTCTCACCCCACGTTCTCGGGGTGGCTAGCATCAGGGTCCATTGTCCCGTGGGTTTCTGCCGCAATTGCCATGCCTTTCTTGATCCGTTTCGTTCTGGCCTTGTTGCTGATGGGCGCCGGCGCGGCTCAGGCGGCCGATGTCCGACTGCGCCTGATGGCCACGACCGACCTGCACATGAACCTGCTGCCGCACGATTACTACCAAGATCGTGCCACCAACCGTTTCGGCTTCGCGTTGACGATGGCGCTCATCGAGCAGGCTCGCCAAGAGGCCCCCAATCACCTGCTGTTCGACAACGGTGACCTGCTGCAAGGAAGCGCCATGGGCGATGTGGTGGCCGCAGGCGGCGCCACGAACGACCACCCGGCCTACCGACTGCTGCGCGCGGCCGGCTTCGACGCGGCGTCCTTGGGCAACCACGAGTTCAATTTCGGCCTGCCGTTCTTGCAAGCCGCCGTCAAGGGCGCCGGCTTTCCGGTCCTGAGCGCCAACGTGGTGTGGCCCAAGACCCAGAAGCCCGTTTTCGCGCCCAGCGCCATGCTGACGCGCCGCGTGGTGGACGCGCAGGGCAAACGGCACCGTTTGCGCATCGGCGTGCTGGGGCTGACGCCGCCTCAAATCATGGTGTGGGACCACCAGCACCTGGCCGGGCGGGTGGAGGCCCTGGACATGACCAGCGTGGCACGCGACGAGGTGGCCGCCCTTCGGCGCCGTGGCGCCGACCTCGTGGTGGTGCTGGCCCACACCGGGCTGGACGCGACCGGCAACCGGCCGACCGAGCACGCCGGTCAGCATTTGGCGCGCATCCCCGGCGTGGACGCCTTGATCCTTGGTCATGCGCATGCCGAACTGCCCGGCCCCAGCTACGCCGGCTTGGCGGGCGTGGACGCCGAGAAGGGCCGTGTTCACGGCGTACCCGCGGTGATGGCGGGCCGCTGGGGCGACCACTTGGGCGTCATCGACCTGCGCCTGACCCGCGAGCGCCAGGGGCGCTGGCGGGTGGCGGAATCCAGTGCCCACCTGCGCAAGGTTGGCACCCAGAAATCCGACCTGCCCGAGCGGCTGGTGGGGGCCGAGCACCGGGCCACCTTGGCGCGCATGCAGGCGACCGTGGCGCACACCACCCTGCCCCTGCACAGCCACCTGTCGCAAGTGCAAGACAGCCTGTCCGTCGAACTGGTGGCGCGTGCCCAGGCCTGGCGCACGGCGCAATTGGTGCAAGGCACGCCCTGGCAGGACGTGCCCTTGCTGTCGGCCGCAGCCCCATTCCGCGCGGGCGGGCACCAAGGACCGACCGGCTACACCGACATCCCCGTCGGCCCGATCACGCGGCGGCACGTGGCCGACCTCTACGTCTACCCCAACACCCTGGCCGTGGTGCAAGTGACCGGCGCAGAGTTGCGCGAGTGGCTGGAGCGCAGCGCCGGCCAGTTCCGGCGCATTGACCCCGCCGGCCCGCCCCAACAGACCTTGCTAGCCTCGGACCACCCGGCCTTCAACTTCGACGTCGTGGAAGGCGTGCAGTACGAAATCGACGTCACCCAACCCCGCCGCTACGACAACCAAGGGGCCCTGGTGGCGCCGCAGTCACACCGCATCGTCAACCTGCGATGGCAAGGACAGCCGGTGCGCGATGACCAGTCGTTCCTGGTGGCCACAAACAGCTACCGCGCATCGGGGGGGGGCCACTTCCCGGGGACGGGGCCGCAAAAGGTGGTGCTGCGCAGCGAAGAGGACGTTCGCGAAATCGTGGAGCGCTACCTGGTGCACACGGGCGAGGTGCGCACGCCGGAGGACGGCAACTGGCAACTGCGGCCGGTCCCCGGGGTGACCTTGCAACTGCGGTCGGGCCCTGCGGCCAAGAACTGGGTGCGCGCGCCATGGCGCTGGACGGGCGACCAAGCCGACGGCTGGGCCGCTTTTGAGTTGTCCGCTGCGCCTTGAGCCCTCGGGCTCAGGCGTAGATGTCGAGCATCACGCCCGACAGACGGAGCTGCGTTTGCAACACGCGCAAGTTGGCCACGAACTGGTACGCCGCGGTGCGCTGGGCCAGCAGCTCGCGGGCCAAGTCGGGGTCTTGACGCTGAAGTTGCAACTCGGAGCTGGCGCCCTGGTTGAGCGGCGGGCGGTCCGAGGGGTCGCCCGACTGCAAGCGCCCGGACGCCGAGGCCAAATTGTTGGCCGACGCCCGCAAACGCTCCTGCGCCACAGCCAGGCCGGCCAACGCGGTGGAGAGTTCTACAGCCATGGTGCCAATCCAAAGAAAAGGGGCCACTAAGGCCCCCATTATTTCTCTCTGGTGCCAAGCTGACTAGCCTGCCGCCGCTTCCGCCGGCTGTTGAACCACAAAAATCCTCACGCAATCGCCCCCCGTGGCCTTGGCTTCGCCGCAGGCCAAAGCGGCGGCTGCCAGCACTGCGTCGGGCGTTTCCAGGGTTGGGTGCAAGAGCACGACGCCGACGCTGGCCTTGGTGCGGGCCCGGTGCAAGCCCCAACGCAGGCGGAATCCGTGCACGGCGCTGCGGATCTTTTCGGCCACGATTTCGGCGTAGTGCTGGTCGCAGTCAGGCAAGAGCACGGCAAAACGGTCCTTTTCGATGCGGGCCACGGTGTCGGAGGCGCGCACCTTGGCCTGCAACAGCTGGCCCAAACCGTACAAGAAGTGGTCGGCAGTGTCGGTGCCCATGCCGCTGACGATCTCGCCGAAGCCGTCCAAGTCGACCCAGAGCACCGACACCGGCTCGTTGCGGCGGCTGCCGACGTGCTCGGCGAGGCGACGTTCGAACTCCCGGCGGTTGGACAGCTCGGTCACCGGGTCGTGCTTGGCCGTCCAGGTGGGCGCCAGGCGGGCGGCCCGGGCCGCGGTGACGTCGTGCAGCACCCACAGGGACTCGCCGTCGGCCGCGGCCCAGTCCACGGGGCTGGCTTGGATGCGGCCCCAAAAGCGGCTGCCGTCGCGGCGCACCAGCTCAAACTCGTCGTCCACGGCCTGCCCGGCTTTGAAGCTTGCGGACAGGCGCTCGTCCAAGGCCTTGTGGCTCGGGTCGTTGACGAACACGGAGCGGGTGTCGGCCCCCTTCAGGTCGTGGTCGTCCACGTGGCCGAACAGGTGGTTGAAGGCCTCGCTGACCTCGACAAAGCGCTGCGCCGCGACGAAGGCCATCGCGATGGGGGCGCGTTGCATCAAAGCGGCGAAGCGGGGATCGTGGGCGCTCATGCGAACTCCTTCCAAGGATGCTTGATCTTCCGCCATGCCAGGGACGGGTCAAGCATGGCAAATCCCTAACAAGCCCTCAGGGGGCGATGGCCTCCGCCCAGTCGACCAGGTCGGACAACAGCGCTTGGGCGCGCTCGTCGTCTTCGCGCTCGGCTTGCAGGGCATCGATCCGGTCCAGGTACTGCGCCAGGCTCAGGCGGCCCGGACCGCCGCGGTTCAGGCGCTCGGCGCGCTCGGCCTCCCACTGGGCGCGCTCGGCCTCGCTCAGGTGCTCGGGGTGATGACGTGCGCGGTAGCGCCACAACAAGGTCGTCAAGCGCGGGTCGTCGAACGTGACACGACCGCCGTGCACCTTGTCGGCCAGGGTGGCCGGGTCCCATTGGCGAGCCTGCGTCAGCAAGCGGCGATCGGCATCGCCCACGAAGCCTCCGTACAAATTGCTCTCCGGGTCGTCGTCGGTGCTTTCGTGGGGCAAGAACACATCGGGCCACAGGCCGTCGAGCAAGCGCCCGCGTTCGCGCAAGCGCTCGGCATGCACCAGGGCCTGGGCTCGGTCGATGCCCCAGCGTTCGGCCTGGGCATCGCTCAGGGTGGCGAGGCTGGAGACGACGAAGGGCGACTTGTTGACGTGGATCGTCTTGATCGGCAGGCGAGTGACGCCATCGGGCAGTTCGTCTTGGCGCACGAACAAGCGGGCGCGGATGGCCTCGGGCCTCAGGTCGAATAGCTCGGCGGGGTCGGCGCTCAAATCCCACACGATCAGCTCGTTCTTGTTGCGCGGGTGCAAACCCAGGGGCCACACCAGGGCGACGCAGCCTCGCTCCACGCCGTAGCGGCCGGAGACGTGGATGAGTGGGCGGGGCTCGTTGCCCACCTCGGCCCACACGGCGTCCTTCTTGTGCAGCTTGAACGCAAACTCGAACAGTCGCGGCTGGCGCTGGCGAATGAGCCGCGCCAACCCGATGGTGGCGCGCACGTCGCTCAAAGCGTCGTGCGCAGCCTCGTGCTGCAAGCCGTTGGCTTGGGTCAGGCGCTCGAGCTTGAAGCTGGTCTTCCCGTCTTCGCCGGTGGGCCACTGAATGCCGTCGGGGCGCAGCGCGTACGTGGCGCGCACCAGGTCCAGCAGGTCCCAGCGACCGCATTGGTTCTGCCACTCGCGGGCGTAGGGGTCGATGAGGTTGCGCCAGAACAGGTGGCGGGTGACCTCGTCGTCAAAGCGCAGGGTGTTGTACCCCACGCCCACCGTGCCCGAATGCCCCAGGGCCCGCTCGATGGCGGCGGCAAAGGCAGGCTCGGGGATGCCCAGCAGCGCGCAGTGCTGCGGCAGGATGCCGGTGAGCAGACAGGCCTCGGGGTCGGGCAAGGTGTCGCTCAGGGGCTGGCAATGCAGGTTGATGGGCTCGCCGACTTCGTTCAGCTCGGCGTCGGTGCGGATGCCGGCGAACTGCGCGGGGCGGTCGTGGCGGGGCGAGCGACCGAAGGTTTCGTAGTCGTGCCAAAAGAAGCTGTGGGCCATGCCGCTCAGCATAATCGGCGCCCCCCCGCCACCCAGCGGCGTGGCGCCCGGGCGCCGCCGCCATGAACGCGCTGTGAACCCCTTCCCCTTCTTGGCCCGGCACCGGCGTTTGTTGCTGTGGGGCTTGGTGGCCCTGCCCCTGGCGCTTGCCTTGACGGGCGGCTTGGTGGCCGCAGCGCTGTGGCAGCAACTGCCCGAGCTGGACCGGCTGACCGACTACCAACCCAAAGAGCCGCTGCGGATCTCCACCGCCGACGGCGTGCCCATCGGTGAATTCGGCACCGAGCGGCGCCGTTACGTGCCTTTGGACGAAATCCCGAAGCCCCTGCAGCAGGCGCTGTTGGCGGTGGAGGACACCGACTTTTGGACGCACTCGGGCCTGGATTTCGGCGGCATCTTGCGTGCGCTGTGGCGCAACCTGACGCACAGCGGCCCCAAGCACGGCGCCTCCACCATCACCCAGCAGTTGGCGCGGGACACCTACCTGAGCAAGCAGCAAAAGTGGCGGCGCAAGGCCGTGGAAGCGCTGCTGGCGCTGAAGATGGAGCAGCAGCTGAGCAAGGCGCAAATCCTGGAGATCTACATGAACCAGATCTTCATGGGCAACCGGGCCTACGGCTTCGCGGCCGCGGCCGAGCGCTACTTCGGCAAGTCCCTGCCCCAGCTGAACACGGCCGAGATGGCCCTGCTGGTGGGCCTACCCAAGGACCCCGTCCGCTTGAACCCAGTGACGCATTGGGAGCGCGCCAAGCGCCGCCAGGCCGTGGTGCTGGACCGGCTGGCCGTGGTGGGCATGATCACTCCCGACGAGGCGCAACGCGCCAAAGCCACGCCGCTGACCATCCAGCGGCCCAAGCGCTTGTCCAGCATCGCCGACCACGCCGCCGAGATGGTGCGCGCCGAGGTCGTGGCCCGCTTCGGCGACGAGGCCTACGCGCGCGGGCTGCAAGTCACCACCACGCTGATGGCGGCGGAGCAAACGGCGGCCCAACAAGCCCTGCGCCGGGCCCTGTTCGATTTGGAGCGACGCCAGCCTTACCGCGGTGCCGAGGGCCAGGTGGACCTGGGGGCGGGCCCCGAGCCCGACGACGACGCGCTGGACACCGCCTTCACCCAGCATCCCGACCTGGGGGAGTTGCGCGCCGCGGTGGTGCTCACCCTCAGCAAGACGCAAGCCGAGCTGGTGCTGGGCGACGGCGCCACCGTGACCCTGCGCGGCGCGGCCTTGCGCCCCCTGCTGGTGACCCAAAGCAGCGCCCAGCGCCGTGTGCAGCGCGGGTCGGTGGTGCGTTTGCTGGCCCTGGGCAAGGACTGGGGCGTGAGCCAAGCGCCCGAGGCCGAGGGTGCGGTCGTCACGCTGGACCCGCGCACCGGCGCCGTCCGGGCCTTGGTGGGCGGCTTCGACTTTGCCCGCGGCCAGTTCAACCACGCCACGCAGGCCTACCGGCAGCCGGGCTCTTCGTTCAAGCCCTTTGTGTACTCGGCCGCGATCGAGCAAGGTGCCTGGGAGGGCACCGAGGTGAGCGACGAGCCCATCGAGATCGGCGATTGGGCACCCAAGAACTACGACGGCAAGTACGAAGCCAGCCTGACCCTGCGGCAAGCGCTGGCGCGGTCCAAAAACATGGTCACCATCCGCCTGCTGCAGGACCTGGGCGTGCCCCGCGTGCGCGCTTGGGTGGGCCAGTTCGGGCTGGAGCAAAGCAAGCAGCCGCAAAACCTGACCCTCGCGCTGGGCTCGGGCTCGGTCACGCCGCTGCAAATGGCCCAGGCCTACAGCGCCTTTGCGGCCGGCGGTCAGGTGCCCGCGGTGCAACTGATCCAGCGCGTGACCGACGCCCAAGGCCAGGTGCTGTGGGAGGCCAGCCCTGGCGAGGCCCGCGCAGCCATCAGCGAGCGCAACGCCTTCATGACCGCGCAACTGCTGAACGCAGTGATGCGCGAAGGCACGGGCGCGCGGGGCTCGGCGCTGCTGAACCGCTGGGACCTGTACGGCAAAACCGGCACCACCAACGACGCCCTGGACGCTTGGTTCGTCGGTTTTCACAAATCGAGGGCCGGGGCCGTGTGGATCGGCTATCCCAACCCGCGATCGCTGGGCGAGCGCGAAACCGGCGGCGGCCTGGCCTTGCCGGTGTGGGCGGCCGCCATGGGCGCTGCGCTGAAGGGCGTGCCCGTGTCGCCCCTGGAGCCACCGCTCGAAGGCTTGGTGCAATCGGGCGAGCACTGGTTCTACGAAGAGTTCAGCGGGGACATGGCCCTCCAGCGCATTGGGCCGCCACCTGCGGCACAAGCCGCCAGTGCACCCGAAGGCGAACCGGCCTCCGCGCCACCCTGACCCTGCCGACTCAGCGTGCCGGGAGTGCTTGCAGCAAGTCCTGGAGGTCGTCTTGGGCGGCACGCCAGGCGCCAGGATCTTGCGCTTTGGCGCCCAGCGCCAGGGCCTCCTGGGCGTCGGTGCGGGCTTGTGCCCAACGCCCTTCGGCCAAGGCCAACGCGGCACGCGCGTGCGCACGGGCGTGCGGCTCGGCCATGCCGCCGCCCGACGCCGCCCACCAAGCGTGGGCCGCTTCGGGCTCGCGGCGGAACTGCCCGAGGTACACCACCAGGGGCAATTGCAAGGCCGGGCGCAGTGGCGCGGCCAGGCTGGCCCAACCGCCGTCGTGCAGCAGTTCGGCGTAAGCCGCAAAGTCGTGCGCGGCGGCGGCCAGGTCGCGGCGGTCCAGCGATGCTTGCGCCTTCATCAGCGCACCGAGCAATCGCACCTGGGGGTCGCTTTGCGCCGCCAAGGCGGTCTCGATGGCGTGCGGATCCCAGTCGCGCGGGCGCACACCGGCCATGCTTTGGGTCCACAGGGTGCTGAGGGCCAGGCGCTCGCCGACGGCAGGGTCGCGACGCCAAAGCGCCCACAGCTGCGCACCGTCGGAACGGAAACCCCCCACTTGCGAGGGGATGAGCGTGACCAAGGCAATGGCCCCGGACGAAAAGGCCACTGTGCCCCAGGCCAAGGCCCAACTTCCGTAAGGCGGCGCCGCCAGGGCGAACACCGCCACGCCCAGCAAGGCCAGCACCACGCTGGCCAGCGGCCCGCCTGCCACCAGACGCGCCATGGCCTGCGGGGTGGCGCCACCCGGGGGCGGCACGGCAGCAGCCAAGCCGCCCCAGGTGCCC
>JACCEA010314128.1_pt1 | contig 26915 bp, 22 predicted proteins | sample 7449851 | NCBI WGS metagenome assembly JACCEA01 (sample SAMN15323453, study PRJNA562643) | freshwater metagenome | isolation source: river surface water | place: USA:Blue River Watershed | collected 2017-08-18
GGCTGCACGCGCGCGGTGATTGTCGGCCATAACGCGCACTTTGATTTGAATTTTGTTAACGCCGTGATTGAGCGCTGCAATATCAAGCGCAGCCCCTTTCATCCGTTCTCAGTATTCGACACCGCAACGCTTTCTGGCCTCGCTTTTGGTCAAACAGTATTGGCCAAAGCCTGTCAGGTAGCGGGAATTGAATTCAGCAATTCTGCCGCCCACTCAGCAGCATACGATGCTGAAAAAACCGCCGATTTATTTTGCCTGATTGTTAACCGCTGGAAAGAATTGGGCGGTTGGTTACCCAGTGAAGATGAAGGTGATGAAGAGGCGGAATAATTCGCCCACTCACATTCCCCGGAATGGATTTCATGGCATTTAACATTAAACAATATCTGCTCAATAAACCCGAGGCCATCGAGGATTTTCCCTTTGGCCCCGAGGTCGCCGTATACAAAGTGCGCGGGAAAATGTTTGCGCTGATGAGCTCGGAAAACCAAACAGCTGACGCAAAAAATAGAGAAACACGCATCAACTTAAAATGCGATCCGATAGAAGCCGAGCAATTACGCATGGTGTTCGATGCCGTTATTCCCGGTTACCACATGAATAAAAAACATTGGAATACCGTGATCATTAACGGTTCAATTCCCGACGGGGAAGTGAAGCGTATGATTGATAACTCCTATAAGCTGGTGGTAAAAGGCTTGGGGAAAACGGTGGCCAATTTGTTATTGGCAATGGAAAAGGACCGCTAACTATTCACTCGCTATAGCTCGCGATCCTGATGCGATTTTCATCAACATCGATCGACTAATTAAATCCTATCGATGGCAAACTACCTGGTTCAATGGAAAGCTTTTCTGCCGGCGCAATTACCTCCGCAACACCTTTCGCAATTAACTTTCCTTCCTGATTGTGTGCTTCGCAATCCAGAGTTACCAATTTCACACGCTCCTTAATTTCGGCAACCGTTAACGTCACAGTAACTGTATCGCCAATTTTCACCGGATATTTAAAACTCAAACTCTGGCTGCGGTATACCGAACCAGGTCCCGGCAAGCGCGTGGCTATCGCAGCAGACACCAATGCGCCAGTCCACATACCATGCCCGATAGGCTCACCGAAAGGTGTGGTCGCCGCGTAGGTTTTATCCAGATGCACTGGATTCACGTCACCCGAACAGGCGGCAAACAGGATGACATCCCGCTCGGTTAAGGTCTTGCTGTAACTGGCAGTGTGGCCCACAGCTATCTCGGTAATTGGGCAATTTTCAAGCAAACTCATAGACTTATCCTTTGGGGCTTGTAAAAAAGGCGTACAGTTTAATCCATATCAACTGCTTTTATCCCTTTCCGACCAGCCTGCAAGGGAAACCCGCTGTAAAAACCGACGAGGGGTTGCTATGCTAGGCCCAGCTTGAAAATAACTACCTAAAACTTGTTAGGGAACCTGTAGGAGCCTGTATGTCCAAGTCACAAAAGTTGTTTGTCGTTGTAGACCCCAACGATACCCACCACATCGCCCTTGAGCGTGCGATTATTGTTGCCTCCTTGATGCAAGGTACCAAACCAAAAGTTCACGCCTTTGTGGCGGTGGATGGCGATGCGGTAGATACCCGTTCGGTAAACGACCATTTATTCCGCGACCTAACCTGGTTCGAACAAAATATTAAAAGCCCGCTGGCTAACGCCGGAATCGAATACACTCTGGAAGTTTCCTGGTCATCCGAATGGCAAAAATCCATTATGGAATCCGCCAAGCGTTTCGACGCTGATTTAATTTATTTGCCAGTGCACGCAAGTTCCAATAGCAACAGCCGCTTTTTCTTCACTGAATCCAAATGGGAATTGTTGAAAGGCGCTTACTGCCCGGTAGTATTAATTCGTCCAGGTGCAAAAGCACAACGCAAAGTAATTTTGGCTGCCGTGAACTTCCAGGCACAACGCGATGTGCAAATTGAATTGAACAAAAAGATTTTGGCTTCCGCAAAATTCTATGCCGAAACCTACGGTGCAGACTTGCATGTTATTAACGGCTACCTGGATTCCATGAGCTATCCAGATCGCGGCAAACTGGTGAGTGAAACCGGCCTGCCCAATGACAAAATTCATGTAGAAAACGGCTATACCTCCGATGTAGTTTCTGCACTGGCTGAAAAAATTGGTGCAGACCTGATTGTGATGGGTACCCTTGGTCAAAATGGTATGACCAAAACCCGTCGCGGTAACACTGCCGAGCGCTTGATCGCTGCGGTTGATACCGATGTGATGGTATTGAACCACGAATAATTTTTTGTAGTGGTTCCTGAAAAAAACGGCGATGATTTCATCGCCGTTTTTTTATGCCAATCGATCCAGGATTACCGTTTTTATAGCCACAAAAAAATAAAAATCCGGCAGCGATTCACTGCCGGATTTTTTTACTGCGAAATCTACAACAGTATTAACGCATAGAGTTACCAATCACGCGAATTAATTCCCCGTCTGCGGTATCGCCGCTCAACTCCCAAAAGAAAGTACCCGCCAAACCTTGTTGATGGACGTAGTCCATTTTTCCAACCAGCGTTTGCGGAGTGTCATAGCTCCACCAGTTATTACCGCAGAACGCGTAAGCACTTCCACCCACTGTGCCGGTTGCCGGGCATTTTGATTTCAATACTTTGTAATCATCGATACCCGCTTCATAAGTGCCCGCGGCTGCACCGGTTGCAGAACCACCAGGCGCTGCCTGCGTTACACCCGTCCAACCCCGACCATAGAAACCAACACCTAACAGGATTTTGCTGGCGGGAATACCTTTGGATTTCAGTAATTGAATCGCATTGTCAGAGTTGTAGCCGGCAATAGGAATTCCCGCATAGTCGTAAAGTGCAGAGTGAGGTGCGGTTGGGCCAGTTTTATCCCAGGCGCCGAAGAAGTCGTAAGTCATAGGCATATAGAAATCGAGATACTGCGCAGCGCCAGCGTAATCTGCTGCATTAATTTTTGCAGTACCGGCACCAATCGCGGAAGTGATCAAAGCGCTGCTACCGAAACGCGCACGCAGTGCCTGAATCAAATTTTTATAACCGGAGAAGCCGCTGGTAGTATCGCATTTCAAACCGCATTCGTTCGGGTATTCCCAATCAATATCAATACCATCGAACACATCAGCCCAACGCGCATCTTCAACCAATGCATAGCAAGACTCGGCAAATGCCACCGGATTTTGCGCCGCTTGTGGGAACCCCTCAGACCAGGTCCAACCACCGAACGACCAAATGACTTTTAAATTTGGATTCAGTTTTTTCAGTTTACGCAACTGGTTGAAGTTACCACGCAAAGGTTGATCCCAAGCATCAGCAACACCGTCGACGCTGCCCGCCGCATCATACGCTTTATCGTAAGCTGCGTAAGAATCGCCAATTGTACACTTACCGTTTTGCACATTACCGAATGAATAAAGAATGTGTGTCAATTGCGCCGCAGAGCCGCTAGTCGCAATATTTTTCACATGATAGTTTCGGCCATAAATGCCCCACTCGGCAAAATATCCAACCACTTTTTTACCGCCCACGGCGGAGATAGAACTTGAACTGCTCGACATCGGGGTGCTGGATTTTGAACTCGCCAATGAGCTAACCGCTGAGCTGGCAACCGAACTATTCACAGAAGTCGCACCTGAACTTGCAGCAGAACTTTTTATCGAACTTGAACTGACCGCAGCAGAACTGACAACAGCTGAACTCGCAACAGAAGAGCCTGTACCGCAAGCACCTTTGTTGACCCATACATCATAAGCACCGGAATTATTTAGCGGGTCTTGCCCCTGTGTCCACCATTTAGCCTGATAGAGAGAACCGCTGCGGCTGACTTGCGCATTGCCAGAATAGGCAGAAGTAGTGTTCCATTCAGCTACACCATTACACCCCGCCGTTGGCGTTGCGCTGGAAGTTGCCACTGATGACGCAACAGAACTTTTTACTGAACTAACGGCCGCACTACTGGTTGGCGTTGACGACGTGCCAGTACCGGAACACGCGCCCAGGCTGGACCAGGCATTATTCCAGGCCCAACCTACACCCGGTTCATAAGGCCCTCCGACCGAGCACCAACCACCGACGGTACAGGAATAAGCAGTACCGCCATTTTGTACGACGGCGCCGGTTGCGTAAGTACCTTGTTGATAGTTGGCAACGCCTGCACAATTGTACGCGTGCGCTTGTGTAGCCATTAATCCCGCAGTTGATAACAGCATTATTAGTTTGAGCGATTTCATTGGATTTTCCTCGGAATCGTTTTAATTTTTCATCTCACTAAACCGACCATACTTTTTAATCGTATGTTTCCGGTTCAGTCTCCCAGTGTTTTAACAGCGCCTTGTACGTCATAGTTGGCAACTGCATCTTCCCGCGTCCATCTGTTGTTATTTGTTCCGCTCCTAACCAGTAACTCCGGTTTTTCGCGCACTTTTCGCAAGCGTGGCTTTTTTCAGGCAATAGCAGGCCCTGAGCGAATACCCTGAAAAAGTGCTAGAAATTTAGAAAAAAACAGTACGCGCCCCGTGCGTGCACAGGGTTGAATCTGATCCTGAATGGAAATTGGAATGGGCGAGCTACAGCCAGTACAGGAGAACCTGCCACAGGATGAAGTCCCCAGCGTCGCTCCTTGGTTGAACGGTTGTTCTTATCGTTAATTTATGTAAAACCAGAAAACGATTTAAAAATACATCCACATGGACAACGTTGTCAATAATTTATCAGAAAAATGTTTTGCGCGTCACACTGATAGTTTAGAGCTGGCTTTTTGACATCGACCAAAGCGAGGACCGCTTATAAATAATTGGCGGAAACTCCAGTAAATTTAACCGGGGTCTCACTTATTATTTATAAGCAGCGGGAAGAACAAATTATTGACGGGATTTTTTTATCAGATCATACGCTGCCTGAATTTCCTGCGAGCGCTCGGTTGCGGCTTTGATCATATCTTCAGGCATCCCCTGCCCGATCAGTTTATCCGGATGATATTCGCTCATGAGCTTGCGATAGGCTTTTTTCAGTTCTGCATCGGTCGCGGTCTTCTCAACACCCAAAGCTTCATAAGCCAGCGTTAATTCGTCAGCGCGAATCGGCTGCTGATACCCGCCAGACTGGTAACCGCTCTGCTCGCGATTAAACGCATTTTGTGCATTCAGCATGCGCAGCAACTGCTCAAAGGCAAAGCGCGAAAAGCCCAAGCGATCGGCAACCTGACGTAACACCTGGGCTTCCTGCTCATCCAGCTCGCCGTCGGCCATTGCCAGATTCACCAGGTTTACCAACAACATATTGTTCAAATTACCGCTGGCACTGCAGATGCGCTTGTAGTCGGCCAGCGCTGAATCCAAATTAAATTCTGTTGTAGCACCCACTTTGAATAAGCGAATGGCTTCGCGGCGATGGTCAGCACTCAGGCCCATTTTTGTCATGAGCGATTCAGTTAGCTGAACTTCAGTTTCACTGACCCGACCATCCGCTTTGGCCAAATGACCCGATACGGTAAAGACCGTTGTAAAAAAGCTCTCCTGAATTGCATGCAATTGCGCCGGGGGAATTTTCGGGACCGTACGACGCGGCTTATCAATAAAATAGTGCCCTAGTATTGCACCAAGTATCGCGGTAAATGGATTAAGCAAAGCCAAACCTATGGCGAAACCAATAATTTTTCCAATCATAATGTGCTACTGCAAAAGAAATTATCAGGAACTACAGGATAACATGGAGCAGCCCGCTTTATGCCGTGCCCACTCCGGGCGTTTGGCGAAATAATGCTGATAGTCAGGCTGCTCAGCGTAAGGGTTACGCAAAATCTGCAGCAACTTTTCTACCTCAGAAAAATCACCTTGCGTCGCTTTATCAATAGCCTGCTGCGCTAAATAGTTGCGCAATACATATTTCGGGTTAACCGCATTCATGCGCTCACATTTTTGCGTATGGGTGTTGCCGCTTAACACATAATCCTGCTGTAAACGGGCGGCATATAAGCGCAACCAATCTGCCCATTGCGTTTCCGCACGTGCATCAACTACGGAATAAAAGCTGTCGCGCACAATATCAACACATTGACTATTTGCGTAATGAGAAATGTCATCAGCATTGAGTTGCGCAAGCGCGCGATAAAATATAGTCATATCGGTTTCCACTAATTGGAAACAAGCCAATAACTGCTCATTGAGTGCCTGATCCTGCATTGGATCAAATTGGCTCAAGCCAAGCTTGGCCGCCACATCCCGTTGCGCACAGTGCTCGTATTCCGCGCGATAATTTTCCAGCGCGGCTTGCAGTGGCTCCACTTCATCAATCAATGGATAGATGGCATTTGCCAACTGCGCAAGATTCCACAGGGCTACGCGCGGCTGGCTGCCATAGCGATAGCGACGCCCTTGAGCGTCGGTTGTGTTGGGCGTCCAATCTTGATCATAACCTTCCAACCAACCGTAAGGACCGTAATCAATGGTCAATCCAAGGACAGACATGTTGTCGGTATTCATTACGCCGTGCACAAAGCCCACACGCATCCAATGCGCCATTAACTGTGCGGTGCGAATACAAATTTCGTTAAACCAACGCAAGTAGTCAGCTTTGGTGAATTCATGTTGCTCAGCGGGAAATAACGCTGAAAAGTCTGTGCGCAGGGTGAAATCGGTAAATTGCTTTAGCAAGGCAATATCATTGCGTGCGGAAAAAATTTCGAAATTGCCAAAACGGGTAAAGGTTGGCGCAACACGGCATACAACAGCACCCGGCTCCATTTGCGGATTGCCATCGTAAAACATATCGCGCCTTACCAACTCACCGGTGCCAACCAAACTCAATGCGCGGGTAGTAGGAACACCCAAATGAAACATCGCTTCGCTGCATAAAAATTCGCGTACCGATGAGCGCAACACTGCCAGGCCGTCTGCTGTGCGTGAATAAGGTGTAGGCCCTGCACCTTTTAATTGCAGCGTCCAATGCTCACCGCGGGAGTTTTTTACCTCGCCCAAATTAATTGCACGACCATCGCCCAACTGCCCTGCCCAGTTGCCGAATTGATGACCGCCATACACACAAGCATGCGGCTCCATTCCTGACAATAATTCGTTGCCCCCAAATACTTGTGTAAATTGCGGATCGGCAAAGGCCGCGTGTGACAACTGCAACAAATCAGCGACTTCGCTGACAGCGGCGATCAAATGGGGATTCTTTACTGGTGTGGGCGTTACGCGCGAATAAACCGCAGCATATACCTGGCGACGAAAATTCTCGCTTTCATTGTCCGCCGGCATTTCACGCACGAGGCGATTATCGAATACCAGTTCACGCAGCGACAGCGGCATTACTTGATACCCAGCAATTCAATTTTGTAGCCGTCAGGGTCTTCCACAAAAGCGAGAATCGTTGTGCCATGCATCATAGGCCCGGGCTCGCGCGTAATCTTGCCACCGGCGGCACGAATTTTTTCACAGGTTGCGTAAACATCATCGCAACCCAGGGCGATATGACCATACCCCTTGCCTAAATCATAGGACTCCACGCCATAGTTGTAGGTGAGTTCAATAACCGTATGCGTTGATTCCTCACCGTATCCAATAAAGGCCAGAGTAAATTTACCCTCAGGATAATCGTGTTGGCGTAAGAGTTTCATCCCCAACACCTTAGTGTAAAAATCAATTGACTTTTGCAGGTCGCCAACCCGTAGCATGGTGTGAAGAATTCGCATATTAATATCAACCGTTTAATTGCTAATTAACAGAAAGAAGAGAATAGCGAGTAACAAAAAATATTGCTCGCATTAAAATTTTTGCTGGGCACCAATGGTTATCTGGTATTTATCCAAACCATTTTTCGCGGAGGTGGGCGTTGCCAAATCTATATGTACCACGTTACCAATTTTAACTTTACTTGAACTAAAGCGCAGACCTATTCCCACATTACTCAGCGTCGGGCTACTACCATATTGCTCCAATCCCCAAGCCTTACCCATGTCAAAAAATATCACAGCACCAAGACGCAGCAAATTGAAAATATGGATATCGGAAAAATAGCGTCGCTCTATAGTAAACACATAGCGTTGGTCACCGCGTTGATAATCAGAGGGATAACCCCGCAACCCGGTAATATCGCCTACCGTTAACTCTTCGTGTTGCGCCAAATCCTGTCCGACTTCGTATTCAAAACCCACATACCAACGGCGCTTTTCATCTTCGAAATAATGGTAGGCAAGATTAGTCCCCCAAACGCGACTATTCCCCTTTTTTAACTGCGTGTGGTACGCCCCATCAAAGTTAAATCCCGATTCCAATATGTGGCGCGCATCGATATCGCGGGTATAGGTGTAATCTACGAGCAAGCGATAAACATCATCAGGATTATCAAATAAAGTGCCACCATAACCGAAGCGAACCGCAAGATTGCTACCTATAGCGATATCTTCCGGGCGTTGGATTTGATAAATATTTTTAAATACTCCAAAACGGTTGGCGAGATACTGATACTCCACCCAGGAGTAAACTGACTTTCGATTTTCCGGGACGGGCTGCAAAGTTTCCGGTGTTGCAAAAAAATTGTCTTCCTCATTTGCAAAACCAATTAGCCAGCGCTGAGTGTGCGTTTCCTGCACATCGGTAGCCTTACCAAAATAAACCTGGTTGTACATACTCTGATGACTGAACTCGTTAATCTCTTCGTCCATGTGGCGAATAGGTTGATCCAGAGTTACATCCTGTGTGTAAAAGCCGGCGGACCAAGGTGTCGACAGGGAGTAAAACGGGTGAGCAACATCGACGATCATATCGCGCCCGTCGCTTGTGTCGGCATAATACAAACGCGTTGCAATTTGCGAATTGAAAACGTGCGGACTGCGAAAATCGTAGCTGACCAAATTGCGCTCGGTGGTCTGCTCATAGCCGATAGTCAAACTGTTCCCGGACCCCAGAATATTCCCGTCTGCAATCGCCAACCCGGAATTAGTACCTTCAGATTCTTTACTTACGGAGAATTGTGGCTCCAGTGCCCAGGAATCCTGCGTAACTACCATGAGATCCACCTGCCCGGTGCATACTTTAACCGGCACTATATAGGCATTGGTGAGATAAGCGCGCTTACGCAAAATGCGTTCGCTTTCCTGAACTCGCTTGACGTCAAGGGAATCACCTTCTTTAAACAGCAACTGTGTCGCAATCACATGTGGACGGGTATTAACGTGAAGCTTATTTAAAAACAAATAGAGTGAATTATTTTCTGCTGGATCATCTTCATCAAAAACCGGACGGGTATTGAACTGAATGTGACGAATGGTTTTTCCCTGAAGATTATCAAAGAGATGAGAATCGATACGGGTGCGCTTAGCATCGGCAATTTTTTCACGGTAACCATAAAAAAATTCGCAGCTAGCGTCATCTTCTGCAGCAGCAAGCTCGGCGGTCTCCGCGACCACAGGCAAGGCAGGACTTAATAAACTTACAACCAGACCAAGCCTGGTACAAAACCCAACCGCCGGGGTTTTACTCATAAACAGGTCTCAAGCACAGATGGATAAGCACTATCGCATTGCCAATCTAGACAAAAAATTAGCTATTCGGTTTCAAGTCTAGCAGGCGGGCAAATTAGCATCTGCGCCCAGCGTCGCATAGCCGTGGCTTGTTAAGAATTTTTTAATGGTGATTGTGTTCATGGCCGGCTGCACTGGAAGCTGCCTCCGAGCCGGAAGTCGCTCCCTGCTCCGCTCCGGTTGCACCGTGATGCATATGCTCATGATCCATTTTCGAATGATCCATTTGACCGTGGTTCATTTGGGTGTGGTCCATGCCTGAATGATCATGTGCAGCACCAGGCGAATGGCTGCCTTCGGCTGCATTGCCGTGGTGGCTGTGATCGTGACCGGAATGGCCACCACCCCAGATTGTCCACAAGCCAAACAACACGATAGACAGGGCCAGAGGCCAACGAACCCGGGGGTTACGCAGCAATTTACCCAACTGTTGAGCTGCTACACCTGTCGCCAACACCGAGGGTAACGTCCCAAGGCCAAAGGCCACCATCAGCAGGCCCGAGTTAATACCCTGACCTTTAGCCATGGCAAAAGCCAAGGCTGAGTACACCAGGCCACAGGGAAGCCAGCCCCAAACCAATCCCAGCAAGCTCGCTTTTGCGACAGAATCGACCGGCATCAAGCTTTTGCCGAGCGGCTGGATGTAGGCCCACAAATACCGCCCTGCGGTTTCCAGATAGACCAGACCGCGCCACCAGTCCGCCAAATACAACCCCATGGCAATCAACAACAAGCCGGCCAGCCAACGCAGCCAGACACTGGCGCCCCACTGGGCAAGCTCATTTGCCATAGCGCCAGCAAGCAAACCAATCAAACCATAGCTAACAACGCGACCGAGGTTGTAACACAAGAGTATCCACCAACGCCGCGTTTTGGCGTGGTTGGGTATAGCCATACTCAATGCGCCCATAATACCGCCGCACATGCCCACACAATGGGCGCTGCTAAAAAGGCCGAGCAAAAACGCGGCCGCGAGTGAAGACCAATCAAACATACTTAGGGATTCTTACTATCGGGAGCCGGTGACTCGGCATTGGGAAAGGCGCTGTTGGTTTGGTGTGTTTGCGCACCAGGTTTGGCCAGCTCCGCGTTTTTAGATTGTTCAGCGCTTTTGGATTGTTCAGCATCGAACAATATACGATGAGCTTCGGTATCCAGATTATCGTACTGGCCACTGTTGAGAGCCCAAAACAATGCTTTGATTGCCAAACCAATAAAGATCAGCGCACAGGGCACCAGAAAATAGAGACTTTCCATCGGGATTAATCCACCAGGCGTAACGCGTTAAAAATCACGATCAGGGAACTGGCCGTCATACCTATCGCTGCCAACCATGGCGGAATCATACCAGCCGCCGCGAGCGGCAAAGCGAGTAAATTGTACATCAACGAAAAACGCAGATTTTGCCGGATGACTGCTCTGGTGCGGCGAGCCACATCGAGCGCTTCGCCAATAACCTCCAACTGGTTGTTCAATAACACCGCATCGGCGCGGGTTTGAGCCAAGTCTGATGCTGACGCCATAGCAACTGACACGTCAGCACCCGCAAGCACCGGCACATCGTTAATGCCATCGCCAATCATCAGCACTTTATCACCTGCAGCCTGACGCGCACTCAAGTGTGACAATTTGTCGCCGGGAGTCGCGCTGGCAATATAGGACTCAATTCCCAATTGTTGAGCCAAATGGCTGACCGCCGCGGGTTGGTCACCGCTCAACAACTCAATAACAATGCCCTGTTGCTTCAGATGTTGAATAAGCGAGTATGCATCGGGGCGAATTTCATCCGCCAAGGCAATCCAGGCCAGCGGCTGGTTTTTATCAGCCAGCAGCAGCCAGGTATGGTAAGACGTTTCGGGAGGAAGCGATGTAAGTTTGGTATCGAGCCACTCGGCAATAAATGCAACAGTGCCTAACCGATACCACGTGTAATCAATGCAGCCTTCAACTCCGGCCGCGGTAATTTGCCTAACATCCGTTGCGTTTAATTTATCGCGCCAAGGATTAAATGCAACCGCCAATGGGTGATTGGAGCCAGTTTCCAGGGCGGCAGCTATAGCAAGTATTTCATCTTGCGAAGCTGTAAAAGCCGGCGCAATAGGAATTATTTTTTCTACGACAAATTGACCACGCGTGAGCGTACCAGTTTTATCAAAAATAACGCGAGTGATGCTATTCAGAGTTTCAATCACATGACCGCGCGCCACCAAAAAACCGCGTTTGCGTAAGTTTGCAGTCGCCGCCGATAAAGCTGCCGGCATCGCCAACGCCAACGCGCAGGGGCAAGTAACGACTAGCACTGATAAAGTAATCCAGAACGCGTGCTGAGGCTGATACCACAACCAAAAAGCAAATACCGCGCTGCACACAATCAACAAACGTGCGATAAAAAAACGCGCCGTGCGATCAGCAGCGAGAACTTGTTGCGGCTTTTCATCGGCGGCGCGAGTAGCCATGCGCTCAATGGCCGACAATTGGGTCTGCCCGGCAACTGCGGTTACTTCCACTTTTAATGGGCTATGCTGATTCATCGTACCGGCAATAACTCTATCGCCAATTGCTTTGGCAACCGGGTTCGACTCACCGGTCAACAAAGCTTCAACCACCGCACTTTGTCCGGATACTACACGACCATCACATGGAAAGGTCTCACCCGGCCTCACTAAAATTAAATCCGTTGGCTTTAACATTTTTAACGGCAGGTTTTGTTCCAGCTCGCAGCCATTTTCTTCACGTAAACAACATGCTGTTAAGGGCATAAGTTGCGCGAGGTTGCCAAACGCCAAACGATTACGATGACGCGCTCGCAATTCTACGTAACGCCCAAGCAGCAGAAAAAAGGTGAACATGGAAACCGATTCAAAATACACTTCGCCGGTACTGGTCACTGTGGCCCACACACTAGCGAGATACGCTAAACCTATCGCCAGTGCAACCGGTACGTCCATCACCAGATGCCGCATTTTTACACTGCGCCAGGCCGCCTGAAAAAATGGCCAGGCAGAAAAAAATACCACCGGTGTCGCTACCAACATCGACAACCAGCGCAAAAAATCCAGCCAGAAATCGGTCGCGCCGGTATACATACCTACGGCGACCATCATTGCTTGCATCATGCCAAAACCGGCAACACCAATGCGGAATAAGGCAATGCGATTTTCCTTTTTGATCAATTGCTGTTGCTGATCATCCGTGGCCGGGCGCGGTACATAACCGATAGCGGCAAGTGAGCGAAAAATTTCGCTGAGTGATTCACGAGAATCCCACACAATCGCGCAGCGATGTGTGCTCACATTCACGGTAACAGACTGGATGGCAGGATTTTTTTTCAGATGGGTTTCAATCAACCAGGTGCAAGCAGCGCAGGTGATTCCTTCTAGCAGCAAATTGGCCTGCTTAAAATGCTCATCGAAAGGAATAACAAATTCGGATTGAACTTCGTCGAGATCGTAAATATTCCAGCGGGTTTCGCCTTGGGGATTTGCGTCGGGACGCTCATTGGCGGTAGTGCGAAATTGATAAAAATTTTCCAACCCGCCATCAACAATTGCGCTGGCAACTGCCTGACAACCTGGACAACACATCAACCGTTCCTGCCCCTGAATACGTACCGGATAATAGCTGGCTTCAGGAACAGGCAACCCACAGTGATAACATGGGGTAGATGTAGAAATCGACATGGGGTTTGCCGCGCGCGGTTGAGTCATTAACTTAATTTTTTACGCGCGGCGCCAATTGAGTGGTGTCGCCAGATTGAAAATTAATGTCGCCACTCAGGGTCCAGGGCGCCTGGTTGCGGTTGGCGATATCACTAATGGGATACAGTGTTAAATACCAGGAGTATTCCGGCTTTTCCAACAATTCTCCCCGGTAGTATCCCGGCGAAATAGCGTTAAGGCTAATCAGTTGATCCTTTGCCGCCTTTACCGGGTGGCCCATCATGAGCAACAACTGTTGCGGCATTAAGGTTTCATCGTCAGGTGCATTGGTGATATTCAAAATAACATCGCCAGTGGTGAGATCAAAACGCAAATCGCCGCGCAAGCCCAACTCACTCGCATGTTTATCCTGCTCTAACGCCTGATTAATCATGCGCCCTTCTTTGTAGTAATTATCGATGATGACATCATCAGCACCTTTCAAGGCAATGGACACGGTAAAACCGCACATAATGATGATAAAAATAAGCGGGCCAAATACAAACCAGAACCAGAACTGGCGGTACCAGGGTTTTGTACTTTCATCATTCTGATCAGTCATTACTACATCTCTCATTGGCACAACGGATTCCTCACGCACGAATCATTTTTCAGTTAAGGCCCAATAAATGTTGTGGTGTTTGTTGCAGTAATTTCCGGGTTTTCGCGCGCACGCACCCGAAAGTGAATTTCCGATTTGGTCGAGGTTAACTCGGAGGTTTTCACCGCAATACGCACCGGTATGGTTAACACTTCGCCTTCAACCGCAGGCACTGCTTTGTACCCCTGAATAACAAACGGGAAATCACCGTCTACTTCCAGATCGTAGATATGAGTAGCGCGGTCCATATTGCTAATTTTCAGGGTATAAACGTTTTGAATCGTATCTTCTACTTCACGGTACATTCGCACTCCCCGATCGCGCTGCGCTTCCAGGCCGACCGGAACACGGATCGCGATGGAATATACAAACAGTGAAATCATGATTCCGAGCATCAAGGCATAGCCAATTAACCGCGGGCGAAAGACTTTGGTTTTGCCGTTCTGGATTGCATCCTCAGTAGTGAAGCTGATTAGGCCACGAGCATAACCCATCTTGTCCATTACACTGTTGCAAGCATCAACGCACAGGCCGCAATCGATACATTCCGCCTGCAAGCCATCGCGAATATCGATGTCTACCGGGCAAACCTGAACACACCAGGAGCAATCGATGCAATCGCCCATACCCTGAGCTTTGTAATCTTCACCAGCTTTGCGCGGGCCACGGTTCTCTCCACGGATATTGTTGTAGGACACGGTTAACGTATCTTTGTCATACATCACCGCTTGGAAACGCGCATACGGGCAGATGTATTTACAAAATTGCTCGCGCATAAACCCGGCATTCATGTAGGTAGCGCCGAGGAATAACAATACCCAGAACAGCGGAACCAGATCCAGATCAACTGTAAAGAAACCACCGACCAAATCGCGGATCGGCATGAAATAGCCAACAAAGGTGAGCGAGGTCACAAGACTGATCGCGATCCAGATCGATTGTTTCGCCGATTTGCGCCAGATTTTTTCAAAATTCCAGGGCTGTGCGTCAAGTTTGATACGCTTGTTGCGATCACCTTCGCAGACATGTTCGGCCCAGATAAACATTTGGGTCCACACAGTCTGCGGGCAGGTAAAGCCACACCAAACCCGCCCAACCAGCACGGTAACCGTAAATAACAGGAAGGCGGAGATCACCAGTAACCAAGCGAGATACATGGCATCTTGCGGCCAGAACGTTAGCCACAGAATGTGAAATTTACGCGCGGGTAAATCAAACAGCATGGCCGGGCGGCCATCAATTACCAGCCAGGGCATTAACAGGAAACCTGCCATCAACGGAATGCCTGTGTAACGGCGCAACCGTTGGTAAAAACCGGTAATGCGGCGGGTGTAAATCTTGTCATCCGCTTCGTATAAGCTTACATAGCGGATGACGTCTTCCGATTTTTGTTCTGATGCGGGTTTTTCACTCACGAACTCACCTCACTGCTCCTACCCAATTGATTAATTTGCGGGCAAGAGCTTATTGGACGCGAAAAAAAAGGCAGGCCGTCGGGCCTGCCTTCCTTGCCAGAAGAATTAGTTAGATCCTTCCAGCGACAGGCTGTAAACGTAAGCCGCCAGTAAGTGAATGCGGTCCTCTTTCAGCAGCTCCTGCTGAGCGGGCATCACTCCATTTCGACCATCGCGAATGGTTTGGCGAATAGTGGCTGGCTTGCCACCATAAAGCCAGGTTTTGTCAGTCAGGTTAGGTGCACCTACTGCCTGATTACCCTTTCCATCTGCACCATGACAGGCTACACAGTTGGCAGCGAAAACTTTCGCACCTTTTTCTGCTTTGGCTGCATCATGCTCACCACCGGAAATCTGTAATACATATTCGGCAACATCTACCACGCTTTCTTCGCCAATTACACCAACCCACGCTGGCATGGCGGCTTTACGGCCATGGGTAATAGTTTCCAGAATTTTTTCCGTAGTTCCACCATAGAGCCAGTCTTTGTCAGTCAGGTTAGGGAATCCAGGGTTACCGCCGCCGTCTGCACCGTGGCAAATTGCACAGTTGTTAGCAAACAAACGAAAACCCATTTTCAAGGCATCCGGGTTTTTGGCAACTTCATCGATTGGCATTTTTGAATAAACACCATAGGTCTCTGCATACACCGCTTCAGCTTCTTGCTGATGGCCGCGCAGCTCGCCTACAGACGTCCAACCACCGACGCCTTTCCACACCCCCATACCCGGGAAAATAATCAGATAGCCGATGGAGAATACGAACGTCAGGATAAACATCCAGAACCACCAACGGGGCAAGGGGTTATCGTATTCCTCAATTCCATCGTATTCATGACCGGTAGTTTGTGCTTCCTTGGTCTCTTCGCCTTTTACCGCACGCTTGCGGTTGGCCATAAGAATCCAGAACAACAACACCAGGTTGGTGCTGGTCAGGATAATGATCCATAAACTCCAAAAAGTACTCATATTAAATCCGCCCTAATCGATGATTACTTGCGATCATCTGTCTGGTTGTTTTCTGGCTGCTTTGCGGTTTGTTTGGCTTCAATTTCATCGTCCGCAAAGGGTAATTTCGCATCTTCCTCGAAACGTTTTTTTAAGCCGGGCGAAAACGCCCAGAAACAAACGCCGAAGAAAGCAATAGTTACCAACACGGTCGAGATGGCACCAACTGTACCTGCGTCCATTAGCGTTTCTCTTTTAACAACACGCCGAGGTTTTGCAGGTAAGCAACTAACGCATCCATTTCAGTTACACCATGCACAGCTCTTTTGGCGCCAGCAAAGTCTTCTTCAGTATAGGGAACACCCACTTTAGCCAAGGCACGCATCTTGTCTGCTGTGTGCTTGCCGTCCAGCTTGTTGTCATACAACCAGGGGTAAGCAGGCATGATGGACTCTGGTACCACAATGCGCGGATTGAACAGATGCACTTTATGCCAATCATCAGAATAACGACCGCCTACGCGAGCGAGATCCGGACCAGTACGCTTGGAGCCCCATAAGAACGGATGCTCGTATACAGATTCACCGGCTACTGAGTAGTGACCATAACGTTCTACTTCAGCACGCAGTGGACGTACCATCTGGGTATGACACACATGGCAACCTTCGCGGATATAAATATCGCGACCTTCCAGTTGCACAGCGTTAAGAGGTTTCAAACCTTCTACAGGGGTAGTGGTTTGCTTGAGAAAGAATTGTGGAACTATCTCTACCAAACCACCGAAGCTAATGGCGACAACCATAAAAATAGTCATCAAACCAATATTCTTTTCTACTATCTCATGACCTTTCACGGCATTCCCCTTACACAGCTGGTGCCTGGACAGGCTGGGTTTCAGTGGCTGCCTGTTGGTTGGCAGCACGCACTGTACGATAGGTGTTGTAAGCCATTACAAGCATACCGGTCAGGAAGAAAGCACCGCCGATAAAGCGCATGATGTAACCGCCTTTGCTGAACACTACAACTTCAATAAAGCTGTAGGTTAAAGAACCATCAGGGTTGAACGCACGCCACATCAAACCTTGGCCAATACCATTGATCCACATAGCTACTACATAGAGAACAGTACCAACAGTAGCGAGCCAGAAGTGCAGGTTGATCAACTTCACACTGAACATTTCTTCGCGGTTAAACAGCTTTGGCAACATGTGATATACAGCACCGATAGAAATCATCGCTACCCAACCCAACGCACCTGAGTGTACGTGACCTACAGTCCAGTCGGTGTTGTGTGATAAGGCGTTTACATTTTTGATTGCCATCATCGGGCCTTCGAAGGTAGACATGCCGTAGAAGGACAAAGCCACGACCAGGAAGCGCAAGGTGGGGTCAGTACGCAATTTGTGCCATGCGCCCGACAAAGTCATGATCCCATTGATCATGCCGCCCCAGCTTGGCGCCAACAGAATCAGCGACATCACCATACCCAAAGATTGGGTCCAATCCGGCAATGCGGAGTAATGCAAGTGGTGTGAACCTGCCCAAATGTACAGAGAGATCAGCGCCCAGAAGTGAACGATGGACAGTTGATAAGAGTAAACAGGACGACCCGCTTGCTTGGGTACGAAGTAATACATCATGCCCAGGAAGCCTGCAGTCAGGAAGAAACCTACCGCGTTGTGGCCATACCACCACTGCACCATAGCATCAGCAGCACCGGCATAAGCAGAGTAAGACTTGGTCAAGGTAACCGGGATAGCTGCGCTATTAACAATATGAAGTGCAGCAACGGTAACGATAAAACCGCCGTAGAACCAGTTTGCAACATAAATGTGCGAGGTTTTGCGCTTAACGATAGTACCGAAGAACACTACCGCATAAGCGATCCATACTAATGCCAACAATATGTCGATTGGCCATTCCAATTCGGCATATTCTTTAGCGGAGGTAATACCCTGTGGCAGGGTAATTGCCGCGAGCACGATAACAGTTTGCCAGCCCCAAAAGGTGAAAGGCACTAACCAACCACCGAACAGGGTCGTCTGACAGGTGCGTTGCACGACGTAATAAGAGGTAGCAAAGAGCGCACAACCACCAAACGCAAAAATTACCGCGTTAGTGTGCAAAGGGCGCAAACGGCCAAACGCGGTATAGGGTTGCAGCAAGTCGTTCAGACCTGGCCACACCAATTCCGCCGCAATGAATACGCCCACTCCCATACCAACTATGCCCCATACAATGGTCATAATGGAGAATTTGCGTACTATGTCTAAGTCGTATACTGGAGGATCCCCAGCTACAGTCGCGTGACTACCCATAGGACTTTCCTGTTACTTAAAAAGAAAAATAAAAACTTTACGTCTCGGCTTAACCGGTATTGCCAGTATCAGGCAGTTATCAAAAGCTATAACCCTACTTTAGGTGCGGCATTTTGCCTCAAGTGCGGCATTTTGTCTCACACTTGCAGTTACAGGATTGATATTTATCAAATTATTTATGCGCTTTTAATCAACCGAATCATCAATTGATCAAACTTCCCGCAGCCGCCATGGCTGCGGGAGCGCCGGACAATTACTTGAGGACACGGCCTTTGTTGGCGGCTATACGCATACGCAGGGCATTGAGCTTGATGAAGCCTTCTGCATCTTTCTGGTTGTACGCGCCCGCATCATCTTCAAATGTAGCTACTTTTTCATCGAAGAGACTGTCTGCTGAGCGACGCCCTACAACATGGACCGAGCCTTTGTAGAGTTTAACGCGCACATCACCATTCACGAATTGTTGCGACTCATCGATCATCGCCTGCAACATTTTACGCTCTGGACTCCACCAATAACCGTTATAGATCATCTCGGCGTATTTGGGCATTATGCTGTCTTTCAGATGGGCAACTTCACGGTCCAGAGTGATGGACTCGATCGCGCGATGAGCGCGCAGCATGATGGTGCCGCCGGGAGTTTCATAGCAGCCGCGCGACTTCATACCTACGTAGCGGTTCTCCACGATATCCAGACGACCCACGCCATTCTCGCCACCCACTTTGTTCAGGTAAGCCAGGATAGTTGCCGGAGACATGCGCTTGCCATCGATAGCAACCACATCGCCTTTTTCATAAGTCAGTTCAAGGTAGGTAGCTTTGTCTGGAGCGGCTTCCGGGGCAACAGTCCAACGCCACATATCGTCTTCCGCTTCGGTCCATGGGTTTTCCAGGACTTTACCTTCATAGGAAATGTGCAACAGGTTGGCATCCATAGAATAAGGGGATGCCTTTTTCTTGGTGAAATCCACCGGAATATTGTTCTTTTCACAGTAATTCATCAGGGTTTCGCGGGAAGTAAGATCCCACTCGCGCCATGGAGCAATTACCTTAATACCTGGTTTCAGTGCATAAGCACCCAATTCGAAACGTACCTGGTCGTTACCTTTACCAGTCGCACCGTGGGAGATTGCATCGGCACCAACTTCATTTGCGATTTCAATCAGACGTTTGGCGATTAATGGGCGCGCAATCGAAGTACCCAGCAGGTATTCACCTTCATAAATGGTGTTAGCACGGAACATCGGGAATACAAAGTCACGCACAAACTCTTCACGCAAGTCATCAATGTAGATTTGTTTTACACCCAACGCCTGGGCTTTGGCACGCGCCGGTTCAACTTCTTCGCCCTGACCTATGTCAGCGGTAAAGGTGATCACTTCGCAGTTATAGTTTTCTTGCAGCCATTTGACGATCACTGAGGTATCCAGGCCGCCTGAATAGGCCAGAACCACTTTCTTGATAGAAGACATAGGGGGCTCCCACTAAAATTCGTTTACGATCCACTTGGGGCAGGTGCTTATACGGGCGCGGGATTGTACTCGCAAGCTTGCTAAATTCCCACACCTAACAGGGTTAAATGCCGGTTTTTAGCAGTAAATGACAATAGCTCCCAACATCACCATGAAAACAAAAGCAGCCCTCGGGCTGCTTTGTGACGATAAATTTTGTTGCGTTCAATATTAGCCAACCTGAAAGATGGTTACAGCCGAAAGCTGGATACCTTGTCATTAAGCCCCAAGGCAAGATCCTGCAAACTTTTTGCGCGCGCCTCACCCTGATTGGCATCGGTCGCAGCTTCGTCGGCAACACGCTGAATGCTTGTGATATTGCCCAACACCTCTTTCACGACGTGACTTTGCTCTTCCGCGGCGGTCGCAATCTGCACCGCCATACCGCTAATTGCACCGACTGCGGTGTTGATACGGTTCAAAGACTCAGATGCATTATCTGCATTCTGCACACTCCCACTCGCCAAGTGACTACCCTCTTCCATAATTGACACCGCGTTTTGCGCCGTGGATTGCAAGCTGGCAATCATCGCCTGAATCTCCTCGGTGCTGGCATGGGTGCGCTGGGATAATACCCGTACTTCATCGGCAACCACCGCAAACCCCCGTCCCTGCTCACCGGCACGTGCTGCCTCAATGGCCGCATTGAGCGCGAGCAAGTTGGTCTGCTCTGCGATACCTTTAATAGTAGCGAGAATCCCGCTAATGTTTTGCGCATTGGCGTTCAGCGTGGAAATAACTGTTCCCGCCTGATCTACTTTTTTTGCCAACACCACAATGGAATCGCGGGTTTTATCAACCTGTTGCTTTCCCGCCTCCGCACTATTTACCGATTCACGTACCGAATCAGCGGTGTGTTCGGCGTGATGGGCAATTTCCTGGGTAGCATTGGTCATTTCATTCATGGCCAGGGCAACCATACCAATTTGCTGTTGCTGCCCATTTAACTCGCGCACCGAGGTCATCGCTGAATCCGCCATCGCGCGCGCATTCTCTTGCAGATCAGTCGCCTGCGCGCGAATGTGCCGCACCAGATCATTCATATGCTCCACAAACGAATTAAAATTCTCTGCCAGTCGCCCTACCTCATCATTGGACGTAACCGACAACCGACGAGAAAGATCGCCACCACCAGATGCGATTTGCGACAGGGACTCCGATACATTATGCAACGGCTGCAACAGCACCCCATTTAGCCAGTTAAGCGCGAGGATAGTCACCACCAGCAACACCAGAATCGCCACCAACTGCCCGAGCAAAGTAGATTGCACTGGCCCCACCAACAAATCCCGCTCCGACACCATCACCAATGTTAAATCCGTTTTGGGAATAGCACTGGCAAATACCTGAAATGCTTTATCGTCGATAGTCACCAGATGCAACGCGTCTTTATCTCGCAGAATCTGTTCAAGCGTCGCCGATGTAAGATCGACAGAAATGTCCGACAACGATTTACTCAGCAAATTTTTATCCGCATGCGCAAACACCTTGCCGTTGCGCGCGATAAACATATAGCCATTGCCAGGCAAATCGATATCGCGCAGCTGCTGGACAATATCGTCAATCACCACATCCACACCCAAGATGGCTTTGATGGTGCCATCGCCGTTAAGTACTGCACGACCGAGTGACACCACATTTTTACCGGTAGCTGAAGCGACCGAGGGGTTATCAATATAGGTAGCGCCCGGATTTTTGGTGGCGGCGATATACCAACCCCACACGCGCGGGTCGTCATTACCGGGCGCCATCACCAGATTGTTGGCGTTGTAGAGCTTGCCATCTGCAAAAGCGAGAAAACTGTTATCCACATCGGCCGACACTTTTACCTGGGTGAGGTGCGCGTTGTAGGCCTCCTCGGTGGCAGCCGCTGGAAAACCTTCCAGTGCCTTGCCTTTCAATGCAAACCAATCGCTCACATATTTGCTGAAAGTAGCGGATATACCCGCTATTTGGCGATTGATGTTCACTTCCATCGCCGTCATAGCCGAAGAATAGGAAAGATAAGAAACAGCGCAGCCCACCAATAAAAGGGAAACTGCAACCGACGCGCTGATTTTTTTGCGTAGTGACCAACGAGTAGCCATTGTCTGAACTCCGGAGTAGTGATTGACCTGTGCCAGCGGGTTAATGGTTTGGCAAATATTGTTATAACGCTTGAAGCGTACCCGCGGGGTTGATAGCCCATCCATGGATCGTTATGCGGTTGCAATCGCTACTGTTAGGGCTTATTCGATTGCAACTACTTCCTCTTGCAACTTATCGGCATAAGCCCGCAATTGCTTGAGTAAATTTTGCTGTTGTTCACTAAGACTAGCATCGGCCACTAGCTGTGCCAGTCGCACATAAAACTCTGGCAAGGTCAGGCTGGATTGGGAATCTTGATTGGTGAGTCTCCATCGGCAAAAGGCTTTCCAGCGCAGTCGCTCTTCGGGATTAAGACTGGATGGAAAATTACGCGCGCGATAGCGAAATAGCATTTCACCCAAACGAGGATCGCGAAAATCAAATTGTCCGCCTGCCAGGGCTTCTGTGTCGGCTTGCCGCACGCGGGCCATTAAGCGCTTGTCATGATCCTCAAAAAAGCCACCGTAAAGCATTTGCTCAGGATCAGTTTTTTCCGCGAAGTTATTTTCACTATAGAGCTGGAACAGCGTGTGTTGCAGACGCTGCTGTTCATCCAACGTCAGATTGCGCAGTTGATTCCAATTGTGTTCGCAGGCCGCTTTATTAATTTGTAAACGTTGCGCCGTTGCGTCATCCAACATGTTCGCCGGCAACAACATCGGCGTTTTATTTAAATGGATTTCCTTCAATGCCAGTCGCTCCACACCCTCAGGCAGATCGTCGGTGCGGGTATACAAACGCAGACGCAACTCATCAACCGACAAGTTTAATAGCGCTTGGGGATCAGCCGATAAATTATATGCAATCACCGAATTTTTATTGGCGGGGTGCATCGCCAATGGCAATACCAATGCAGCATTGCCATTCTCGGCAGGAAAACGCGATGAAATATGCAGCAGTGGTTTATGGCTATCAATTTCAATCATGCCGCTGGCAAAGCGCTTATCGCGCAATTTATAGGCATAATCATAAAGTTTGGGTTGGCGGGTCTTAATCAGTTTAGCCACCGCGATAGTGGCGTAAACATCCGAAAGCGCATCGTGCGCCGCTTCATGAACCAGACCATTGGCCTTAGTCAACATTTCCAGTTTGAAACAAGGGCGGCCATCCTCGTAATTCGGCCACTCAATTCCTTCAGGCCGCAGGGCACGGGTCATACGCACCATATCGATAATATCCCAGCGCGAATTGCCATTACGCCACTCGCGTTCGTAGGGATCATAGAAATTACGATAGAGCGTATAGCGAGTAACTTCATCGTCAAAGCGGATGGAATTAAACCCAACGCCACAGGTTCCCGGACGAGACAACTCGGCGTGAATCCGCGCAATAAATTGATATTCCGGTAACCCCCGCTCCAACGCGACTTGGGGCAGTAAGCCAGTGATCAGGCAGGCTTCCGGTTTGGGCAGGAGATCGGCCGCAGGCTGGCAGTAAATCATCAAGGGTTCACCAATAATATTCAGCGCTTCATCCGTGCGCACCCCGGCAAATTGCGAGGGCCGATCTACCGCTGGCACCTCCCCCCAAGTCTCGTAATCATGCCAATAAAGAGTATTTTGCTGCGTGCCCTTCGCCATCGCTACCTACCAACAGAAAAAATAACTGGCTCATATTGCTGAACCCAGAAAATTACCTGAACAAAACCTGCAATGTAACACTCGCAGCCGGCTTTCCCCTATACTGCCGACTGAATTAAGCGACCCCAAGTAAGCGTCTCACGTTAGTTCAAGAGATCACATTTGTTATAAGAGATATTGGAGCCTGCCATGAGCGATTTAGAAAGCCTGTTTGCCGCCAACGTAAAATGGGCAACTGACATCAAAAAAGAAGATCCCGAATTTTTTTCCAACCTGGCCAAACAACAAGCACCGGAATATTTATGGATAGGCTGCTCGGATAGCCGCGTCCCCGCCAATCAAATTCTCAACCTGGCGCCCGGTGAAATCTTCGTGCACCGCAATGTGGCAAACGTAGTTATTCACACCGACCTGAATTGCATGACGGTATTAAACTACGCCGTTGAGTTTTTGAAAGTGAAACACGTGATGGTTACTGGCCACTATGGTTGCGGCGGTGTAAGAGCGGCGTTGGAAAATCAAAAGCTGGGCTTGATTGATTACTGGTTACGCAACATTCGCGATGTGTATTACACCAACAAAGACATTATTGATCGGATGGCTGATCAGGATGAGCGTGTGAACCGGTTGTGCGAACTTAATGTAATCCAGCAGGTAGACAATATTTCACGCAGCAATATTGTGCAAAATGCCTGGGCACGCGGCCAGGAACTGACCATTCACGGCTGGATTTACGACATTCACGATGGAATTTTGCACAAATTGACCCCACCTATCGATTCGGTTGAGCAAATCCCCGAACAGTATCGGTTGTATTAATTTTCTGCATCACAATCGTTTTTATGATTTATCTGGCGCAAACCGGGCACTAAAAAGCTGCCCGGTTTTTGCAGCCATGATTGCGTCATTTTCATGCAATCCTCTTATCTTGTGGGTCCACCAGCTCACTTTCACCTTTCCCCACTCAGTTAACAGCGCCGGATGATGTCCATACTCCTCCGCCAAGGCACCAACCGCCTGGGTAAACGCCAGGGCCTGCAGAAAGTTCTTAAACTTATAGGTTTGTACGAGTTGGGCAACCCCGTCGATGTACTCCAGACTCCAGCCGGGCAACTCGGCTAAAACATTTGCCAACTCTTGCTGACCCAAGGGCGGCGAATCACCGCGACATGCGCTACAGTTTTTGTCAATCAACATAACTTTTATTCCTTCTCTGGGTTGCAATGATTTTGAACGAACAAGACCCTATTGAAACAAGTACCGGGGGCGCCCATCGTCCGTCCCGACTCAAATTCGCGAGCGTCATCTTACCGTTAGTATTGTTCATTTTAATGGTAAGCGCCCTGGAGCTGGCAGTTCGCAGCAACTTAACCCAGCTGCGCAACCTGCAATTGCAGCAGTTAGGCAAAGATGTAGCCGACGTTGGCCGCTTGTTAGAACAAGAACTCAGCGCATCAATTTATCTGGTCAGTGGTTTGCAAGCTTATGTGGAAGCCAAAGGGGGAGTACTCGTCGGTCAAGAGCTCGCGCCTTGGTTAACCAACTTGCAAAATCGCACCCACCACATCCGCAATATCGGTTTGGCACCTGGTAATCGCATCGCTTACATTTTTCCTCTAGAAGGGAATGAAAAGGCGTTGGGCTTGTATTACCCCGATAATCCCTCTCAATGGCCGGCGGTGGAAAAAGTAATCAAGTCACGTATTGCAACGCTGATTGGCCCAATAGCGCTGCAACAAGGAGGCCAGGGGCTAATATATCGATCACCGGTTTTTCTGGAGGACGACGTTTACTGGGGAATTATTAGTGTCGTTATTAATGCGGATACCCTGTTTAGCCGCTTAACGGTTGACGCCAAGGAACGCAAAATAGCACTGCAAATCGTAGATCAGGACTCAAACACTACAATCGCGGGCCAGAGCATTGCGCCCGGCTATGCCCAAGCTGATCTGACCGTGGATTTGCCCGGCCGCCACTGGAAACTAGTTGCGGCTGCGGAACCTATTCCCATGAGCTCAACCCTAACGAGCTTGCGGATCGGAGGTTGGCTGGTGGCAGTAGCCTGTATGATCCTGCTTGCACGCTTTTTTCAGGAAGTGAAAGCGCGCGCGCAAACATTACTGACGCTACGCGAAAGCCAACAACGTTTTGCACGGATGTTTACCACCTCTCCTCAAGGTCTTGCGTTAGTTGATAACGAAGGCCGCTGGATTGAAGTGAACCCCAGTCTTTACCGGATGCTTGACTATAGCCTGCTTGATTTCGAACAACTTAAGCTCATCGACATTTTTGCCAAGGACTGTCGCGAACCGGTTATCAATCAAATGCAGGACATTCGCAATCGATACACCACGCAAACTGATCACTGCTGTCAATTTGAAGCAAGGTTAGTGCGCAGTGACGGAGAGATGCTGATAAGCCTCATTACGCTCGGAATCTGTTACTGGCACAACAATGAGACGCACTGGCTGCTACAAATTTTGGATATCGGCGAGCGTACCCGGCTAGATCAGTTAAAAAATGAGTTTGTTTCCGTAGTGAGCCATGAATTACGCACCCCGCTTACATCTATCATCGGCTCGCTTAAATTACTCGAGAGCGGCCAACTTCAACAAAATCCCACGACCAACGAAAAAATATTGAATATCGCCGTTCAAAACAGCGAGCGACTGGCGCGCCTGATAAATGACTTACTGGATATGGATAAATTAATTGCAGGGAAAATAGAATTTGAATTAAAAGTATGCCCCTTGCTACCTTTAATTGAAAAAACAATTGAATCCTGCCGTCCTTATGCGTTGCAACATCAAGTAACTTACAAAATGTTAGCTACTGATGAATCGATTTCAGTGAGTGTCGATTCACTAAGATTACAACAGGTCATTACCAATCTCCTATCCAATGCGGCAAAATTTTCGCCGCCTCACAGCGAGATAACGATTGCGGTAACAGCCGACGCGCAGCAAGCAAGAATACAAATTAATGACCAGGGAACAGGCATTGCAAAAGAAGATCAACACAAACTATTCAAAAAATTTTCACAAATTGATTCCACCACCACGCGCCTAAAAGGTGGCAGCGGACTAGGCCTGGCAATCAGCAAGGAATTAATAGAGCGAATGGACGGCCAAATTGGA
>JACCEA011764137.1_pt1 | contig 26914 bp, 25 predicted proteins | sample 7449851 | NCBI WGS metagenome assembly JACCEA01 (sample SAMN15323453, study PRJNA562643) | freshwater metagenome | isolation source: river surface water | place: USA:Blue River Watershed | collected 2017-08-18
ATGTAACCAGCATAATCGATGCAAAAGGAAGGATGTACATCTTTAAATTCGTAAAGCAATGATACGGTTCATCCAAGTATTGATATTCACTTGTGCCTGCTTAATCTCGCAGGCTCAAGTAAATATTGTCACAAACTTGAGTTCGGGTTATATATTTTACGGGGTAGTGTTGGGGTTGAAATCGAGTATGTTGAATTGAATATATATCTTACTAATTTTCGCCATTTTTTCTAAAATGTAGTTCGACAGTTTCCCTGTTGGGACTACACTTCAGAAAAAGGCGATCATAAAATGATTGCCTTTTTTCATGCCCAGTTTGCCGTAGGTTGTACCTACGGCAGGTATGGCAGCCGGATTCTGTCCGGCGATCAGACGCGTAATATTAGTACCATTTGTTCCTGGTTTGGCGCTAGTTTTCTGCACTTGTGTCAACCATCTTGCAAATGTTTTGCACTTGCAGACCTTCCACACAACTTTCTATGATACTGCAGAAATCGCACTATCATAGATTTTCTTTTTCCCCTATTGCACAGCCCTTTGTAACTTGTACTGAAGTTGCAGGAAAGGAGGCAATCCGGAACACATAATAATTTTATCCCACTTCTCTCGCTGCGCAGAAGTGGGAAGTTTTTGCGCAGTTTTGGGAAGCGGTGAGAAGCAATACTTCCCACATGCCAATTGAGGATCAACGAATTAGATAAAATGCGCGAAAAGAAGAAAAATTTCCAAGGTGGGAAGCAGAATTGCAGATTAAACGATCAAATGAGCTGGTATTAATGTCATTTTAATAATCAGGAACACCCGCAACGCTGATCATTTTCACTACTTTTGATGGTAACACCACTTTTATGAGAAATATACACAAAGTACTACCCGCAGTTCTATTGGTAATGCTCTTTTCCCTGCCGGCACTGGCGGGCGAATGGACAAAATTTGAATGTAAAGAAGGAAGATTTAATGCCTTGTTTCCGAGGCAACCGGCTAAGACCGAGCAGGAAGTAAGCGCAGAAAAAGGCACCGCGACGCTGACACTCTACCTGTATGACGGCAGCAAGTACAAAAATGAATCGGAGATATATGGCATTGGTTATGTCGATCAGATCGATTCCAATACCAACTCGGATATGGATAACGCCGATATTGACAATCTGCTGCACAGTTCACTTGCAGGAGCCGCTAAAAACATGTCGGGAGAAGTGATGTCCGAAAAGGAGGTATATATAAAAGGCTACAGGGGCAGGGAAGGAAAGATTCATGTGACCGAGGGCAACTATATCATGATCATGAGGACATACCTGGTGCAAAAGAGGATGTACCTTTTGGAGGCAGCCTACGAGGTGGGGAAAGACAATCCACAGTCAATAGATAAGTTCTTCAGCTCATTTACTTTGGATGCACCGGCTTACGTCAAAAAGGAAAAGGCTCAAAACAACAATTGGGTCACTTTCAGCAAGAATGAGTTTAGCATACTTTTCCCTGAGCAACCTGAAGTAGGAGACAAAGACATCGAAACGAAAATCGGGACACTTAAAATGCACACGATGACCTACGAACCGGGAAAATTCAAAGACGATAATGAGGTTTATGTGCTGATCTATACCGACTACCCTGAGGAAATGGTGAGTTCGGATTTTAAAGATGAATTGATCGATTCATTCTTCAGCAACGCCATAAGAGGCATGATAAAGAAGAGGGGATACACGAAGCGCGATGAGAAGAAGATAAGTATGAACGGCTATCCTGGCAGGAGTGTGAAGATAGATATGGTGGAAGAAAAGGCTGTTATGAATATTCGCATTTACATTGTGAAGAGCAGGGCATATATCATGCAAACACTGTGTTACAAAGAAAATGACGACAATGCTATGAGTACGAAGTATTTCAACTCATTTAAGTTGGCAGATGGAAAGTAGGTTGATGAAATGTTATGTGTTTTAACGGCTTAATACTTGAATTATGAGCAAAAGACGCTCCTCAGCAAATGAAGCGGAACTTCTTGAAATTCTCAAAGTGCGTTTTGATAAGAATGCAGTGCGCCACAAGGGCATATTCTGGGATACTGTGCAGACGCGTTTGAAGAACATACCCGAAAAATTGCAGTCATTGCAAGCCATGGAAGAAAGTGGCGGAGAACCGGATGTGGTGGGAGCGGATAAGAATACCGGGGCGCTCATATTTATGGACTGCAGTGCCGAAAGCCCTGCAGGTCGGCGAAGTTGCTGTTTTGACCCGGCCGCATGGGAAGCCCGCAAAGAGGCTAGGCCGCAAACTGACGCCATGAGTATGGCTGCTGAAATGGGCATAGAATTGCTGACTGAAGAACAATATAGGTTCCTGCAAACCAAGGGTAAGTTTGACCTCAAAACTTCGAGCTGGATACAAACCCCTGAAAAGATACGGGCACTGGGTGGTGCGCTCTTCTGCGACAGGCGATATGATACAGTTTTCACCTACCACAACGGCGCACAATCATACTATGCAGCGCGTGGCTTCCGAGGGGTATTGTACGTGTAGCAACTATGCGATCGACACGCTTTAATTGACCGAAGTAGCCATTGCTGTAGTTGTGCCGATTGGAGTAGTGACCCGCACAAGATAAACACCCGCGTTTGGCAAATCGACCGAATAATGGTGATCGCCGGCCGGTTCATTATCAGCATGATAAGAACGGGTCGCCAACCTGCCGAAGGAATCATAGATATCAATACGTACCGGCATCGCCGCTCCGGTAGTGTATTTTATGTTCAGCAGTCCATTGGAAGGATTGGGAGATATGGAGACTGACGGCGTTGTGGCAACAAGTGTCTCAGTTTCAGTGATACAATCAGTAATACTGGTGAGGCTACCACCCATTGACGTGAAATTTGCATGAAATGACTGGTAGTAGATGTTAGCAGCAGTATCGTCATGTATGATCAGTGTGTTTTCATCGTTCTTTGTATCGGCGCTCACCGTCCAATTGTGAGAGCCGGTGAGTACAAGAGGATCAGAGCACTTATTTGATGCATCAACGATCATGAATTTGTTGTGGTATAGCACCGGACCGGGATAGGCTATGAAAGTACTACCAAGACCAGACGTGAGGGTGGATGTGATGGAAGAAGATGCCCCGGCTGCGTCACTGATGCATGCTACATATACACCGGATGATTTCTTTGAAACCATCGCTGAGGCGTCAGTATTATAAGTAAACGTGCTCATACCGACATATAGGTCAGTATTGGCAGTATTGAGAGCGGCCAGTATCTTGCTATTGACGCCGTCAGACGGACTGAAATACAACTCAACAGTCTTTCCCTCAATAGTGAAGATATGGTTACCGAGATCTGTTTTGTCTGGGCCGAATTTTGCCAGTGTTTTGTTGGGGACGAGTCCGGTATCGCCCCACATCATGTTGAAATGGGCTCTGTATGCCTTTGCCAGTGCCTGGTCCTGAATGACCACCGCATTGTTATAATCGCTATTGAACTGCTGGGAATTCCAGTTGCTGGAACCTGTCCACACAATAGGGTCTGAGGGATTAGAAGAGTTCGCATCAATGATCATGAACTTATTGTGCATGATATTATAGGAACCACTTGCATCGGGGCTGGCAGTTCGATTGATAGCGCCGTTCAGCAAGGGAATGCCGGTATTGGAAGAACTGCTGTCGTATATCCACCTGACCCTCACACCGCGCGCATGGGCATTGTTCACGGCGGTAGCAATAGCAGGAAAGGTGGAGGTATAGTTATATACTGCAATATCCAGCGTGTATTTCGATCGGTTGATGTAAGCAACAACCGTATCTCCCATGCAGTTGTTGAGGTATTGTGCGTTCACGCCCTTAGAGACGGCATTATTGACCGGTTTATTGAAGTAATATTTGATCTTGTTCTGAGCCGTGGCTACAGATGCAGCAATGATCAGATAAACGAAAAGAAGCCTTACAGTAAAATTGGCCATTATACAGAGCTATTTTTGCAAAGGAACAAAAAATGAGACAATAGCCCGTATCGTAACCCCGGGGTCATATAAAGGTAACACTGGATGGGTTATGGTAAAAGAGGTATTGGCGTCGAAAGGAGTTCTGCATGTATCAGTTGACTCATAGTGACAGCTATGGTTGCGTTTAGGGCGTTTTGTTTAACTTCCTGTTTGTTTTAAATAAACAGTTAATTTTGCGACGACAATAATAAAAGATAGTGTATGACTACGAAGAACAGAGTGATAAGGGCACCAAGAGGCAATCAACTTAATTGTAAGAACTGGGTAGCCGAAGCAGCATATAGAATGATACAGAATAACCTAGACCCGGAGGTGGCAGAACGCCCCGAGGATCTGGTAGTATATGGTGGGATAGGGAAAGCTGCACGCAACTGGGAAAGTTTCGATAAGATACTGGAGTGCCTCCGCAACCTGAATGAAGATGAAACATTGATGGTGCAAAGCGGAAAACCTGTTGGTGTTCTAAGGTCACACAAAGACGCCCCACGCGTGCTCATTGCTAACAGCAACCTTGTGGGCCGCTGGGCAAATTGGGAACACTTCCGTGAACTGGAGGCCAAAGGTCTGATGATGTATGGTCAGATGACTGCAGGTAGCTGGATCTACATTGGTTCTCAGGGGATAGTGCAGGGAACATACGAAACCTATCTTTCTCTGGCAGATAAGCACTATGGCGGCACCTTGAAAGGTACACTTAACGTTACTGCGGGTCTTGGCGGTATGGGTGGAGCTCAACCGCTGGCCATTACGATGAACGAAGGAGTTTGCCTTGCAGCCGAGATGGAAGAGTGGCGGATCCTCAAGAGGATAGAAACGAGATACCTGGACAAGTGGACCAATAACATTGACGAGAGTATAGACTGGGCGCTGGAAGCTAGGGCAAAAGGTGAGCGGGTTTCAATAGGTGTGTGTTGCAATGTGGTGGACCTGTTGCAGCGATTGATAGATCGCAATATCACGCCGGACTCGCTTACAGATCAGACGTCAGCTCATGATGAGTTGATAGGGTACTTCCCCGAGGGGCTGAGCGTGGCCGAGGCGAATGTTTTGAGAACAGCTAATCCTGAGGAATATTCCAGTCGTTCGCTTGACACGATGGCGAAACACGTTCGTCAGATGCTGGAGTTGCAGAAGCGTGGTGCGATCACCTTTGACTATGGTAACAACCTTCGCGGGCAGGCTCATGACAAGCGTGGCGTTACCAATGCATTTGATTTCCCGGGCTTTGTGCCTGCATATATTCGTCCGTTGTTCTGCGAGGGTAAGGGCCCATTCCGTTGGGTAGCACTCAGCGGTGATCCGGAAGATATTTATACTACAGACAAGGCGTTGATGGAGTTGTTTCCTGATAATGCAGGTCTGCACCGTTGGTTGCACATGGCAAAAGACCGTATCGCGTTCCAGGGGCTGCCAGCGCGCATATGCTGGCTGGGAATGGGTGAACGTGAGAAAGCCGGTTTGCTCTTTAATGAACTAGTGCGTACCGGAAAAGTGAAAGCACCTATCGTTATTGGTCGCGATCATCTTGATACGGGTTCGGTAGCATCTCCTAATCGTGAGACCGAAGCAATGATGGATGGCAGTGATGCCGTTGGTGATTGGCCGATCCTGAATGCGCTGATCAACACGGCCGGCGGTGCCAGCTGGGTTTCATTCCACCATGGTGGCGGCGTTGGTATGGGCTATTCGCTGCATGCGGGTATGGTTATAGTTGCAGATGGTACGAAGGACGCTGAAGACCGCTTGCGTAGGGTGTTGCATAACGATCCTGCCATGGGTGTCATTCGTCATGCGGATGCAGGATATGACATTGCCAAAGATACTTCCCGTAAATTCGGCCTCGATATATAAACGCTTCAAATTGCTTTTCCTAACTTCAGTGTCGGGTGTACCGGCACTGAAGTTTTTTATTTGTCTAAAACATGCAACCGTCGATGAAGAAGTATGTAATGTTCCTTTCGCTACTGCTTGTCGCTACATCCGGCAATTCGCAGGTGTCTGTGAAGCGATCAACAGCAATGAGACCCAATGGAAGTCGCAGTATTTTTGTGCGTCAACCGGATGGTAAGTTGTTGTATTTTACTGCAACAGAGGGGCGCTTTTTCTCAGGGCGCTTGTTTGCGAATGGGGAAAACGATGATGCTTATAATGGAGCCCGGTCTTCCAGGCAGCTATTTGAAAATTACTACAACTGTTCTACACGTTCGGTTACAATAGACAAATGGAACAGGATACTTCTTTGCGGTGCAGCGTCCAGCGATTCAACTGGAGCACCACATGCCACACTTTCAAGATACAGCCGAAATGGTGATCCGGACAACGATTTTCCTGCTTGTGTACAGCACATAAAAGTGGGTGACTCGTCTTATGCGGCAGGTACTGCAGTGCTGCCTGATGAAAAGATACTGGTTGCCGGCTCATGCTTTTGGGAGGGTAGATGGTCTTTGTTTCTAACCCGACTACAGTACAATGGAGAAAGAGACCCATCGTTTGGTAGCGGGGGAGTTATCATCGACAATTCAATTCCGGGTAATACCAAAGTAAGCACTATATGCCTGCAAGCCGATGGTAAATTATTGCTTGCGGCAACAAATGAAAATGGAGGTATTCGCACAGTGACCGTAGCACGGTATCATGCTAATGCTACTAAGGATACTGTGTTTGGAATAGGAGGTAACGCAACGATGCCGGCAGAAAGAATAGATCTGACCGATGTCAGCCACATGGGACTTCAATCAGATGGGAGGGTAATAGTCGGTGGAACCTGCCGTTCCCCGGAGGGGCGAAAATCAATATTTCTCGCATCATTCACTCCATGGGGTGTGCCGGATACAGCCTTTGGTAGGGGCACGGCGGTGACTACAGTTGCCCCGTATCATGAGAACAGTATGCATGACCTGTTGATGTTACCTGGTGACAATATTGTGGTATCCGGTGCAGGGCGAAATGCTAATGAAGAGGTGAACAGTAGAGAGGTTTTGTTGCGTTTTAGTAAAAATGGCGTTGTTGATGCTCAGTATGGATATGGTACACCAACGGGATTCGGAATGCACTTTTATGCAAACGGATATGTACCAGTAGCACATAACATTGCATTGGCAGCAAGTGAATGGAAGATTTACCGGCTTAGCGAATTGAATGAATTGTCGGGTAAGGAAACGCTGTTAACTTTAACGACATTTCTATTAGACACCTCTCTGGGAGTGATAGATGTGCCGAACCGAAAAGTGCAGCATCACGTGTATCCGGTACCTATTCGGAATGCTGTGAGATTTTCGTTTGATCTTGTGGATGATCAAAAGGTTTCTGCAAGACTACTGGACAAAGCCGGGAAAACTGTTTTGTCTTTTACTGAAGGAAAGGTGATGGAAGAGGGGGAAAATAGTATAGAAATAAGGATTCCGTCAGGCAGCCCCGCAGGTATTTACATTTTAGAAATAGCTACCGACCAGGGTTACAAGCAGACCATTGAACTTACAAAAGTGGGTGAAAAATAACAGTGGCCAATTCCATCTCATTCTTTTTTGTCTGAAAGTGTTGAATTATTTAGATAGGACATTGTGTGTATTAGTTATGCTGTATGGTGCATAATGTCTGCATTTAATGTGCGTTTCTATATATTAAATGTGCATTAAGTGTGCATTTCATATTTGGTTTGTATTTCAGTAATATTTTGGTAATACTAATGTAGTTAACTTTAGTAAAGCTAAAATACATCAATATGTTATGGAGAAGATTCAGCGGTGAACCGTTAAGAATTCCCGTAAAGGAAGCAGTTGAAGAGGCTATTGTTCGCGAAACAAATGCCGGACACAAACTGAAAGTGTGCATTGGGACCGACTCGCAGGTACATGCCACCGACACTGATTTTGCGACGGTTATTGTATTCCTGCGCGAGAAACATGGCGGCTTCATGTATATCAGTAACGACCGCACCAGTCAGCGTTACACGATAAAAGAGCGCATGTTGGTGGAAGTGGCGAGAAGCATTGAGATCGCCTACGAGCTTTGTGACCTGTTTACCAAGTATGAAGTGGATATGGAGGTTCACGCGGATATCAATACCAACACACAATTCAAAAGCAACGAGGCTTTGAAGGAGGCTATGGGATACATACTGGGCATGGGGTTTGCCTTCAAAGCCAAACCGGATGCTTTTGCCAGCAGTTGTTGCGCGGACAAGTTGGTTAACTGATTTCAGGGGTAGTTATCCCACGACCTGGTCGGTGTGAGCACACCGATATGGATTCAATTCCCCTTTTTTGAAGGTAATACCCACCTTTTCAACGGGTCCCCTGTCTTTTATTATGGATTTACCTTAAATTTACTACGACATCTTTAACTAAATATAATGAGAAAGCACTATATACTTTTATATTGCTTGTTTACCTGTATATCCCTTGTTGCCTCCGCACAGGCACCACCAACCGAATTCATTGAAAATAAGGGTCAGTGGGGCAATTGGGTCAGGTATAAAGCCCAAACCATTGCGGGAGACCTATATCTTGAAAACGATGGATTCAGATATGTACTGCAAGACCCGGCAAATGTAGAGCGACTGGATTCATTTCACCACGGGCTGATTCGCTCCAATCCAACGATGAAGTTTCATTGCTACAAGATGACTATTGAGGGTGCAAATGATGCTGCAATTAAAGGAGTAAAACAACAGAAGAATTATTACAACTACTTTTTGGGTAATGATCCTAAATTCTGGAAGGGTGGCATTCATCCTTTTCTGGGATTGGAATACCAGAACATCTATAACGGCATAGACATGCATGTGTCGTCTGATGATGGTGCACTTGTTTATGAATTTTACGTAAAACCCGGGGCGGATGCTTCGGCCATCAATCTGAGATTTGACGGAGTGGACAGGATGTTTGTTAATCAGAATGGAAACCTTGTCATAAAGACCTCAGTTGGGCAGGTCACCGAAATGAAGCCCTATGTGTATCAGTACATAAATGATGAGAAAAAGGAAGTAGCCTGCAATTATCACCTTGAGGGTACAAGACTGACATTTGATATGCCAGACGGGTATGATCACAGCAAAATGCTGATCATTGACCCGGTGACACTATGGGCGTCTTTTACGGGTGCCACCGCTGATAACTGGGGTTTTACGGCCACCTACGACAATGCAGGTAACATGTATCTTGGTGGTATTGTCAACTGTCTTTCGGGTGGTTCGTTTCCTGTTTCAACAGGTGCATTTCAGACAACCTGGGGCGGTGGTCAGGGGATGTCCGGTTTTCAGTTTGCGTCGGATATTGCTATCATGAAACTTAGTCCCGATGGCGTTTCAAGAGTGTATGCCACCTACATCGGGGGAGTAAACAATGAACGACCACACAGTATGATTGTTGATGGTAATGACAACCTGATTGTTGCCGGCAGAACCTTGTCGCCAAACTATCCGGTAACTTCCGGTGCCTATCAGACAACCAAGAACGGGGGCTCCGACATTATTGTTACGAAACTGAATTCAACTGGCTCGGCACTTGTTGCATCAACTTTCATTGGTGGGTCTGGCGACGATGGGGTGAATTTCGACTCTACCGAATATTATCACGCCCACCTCAAATACAACTATGGTGACGATGCCCGAAGCGAGGTGCAAGTGGACAATGCAGGCAACATATATGTGGCAGGTAATACCCAATCAATAAATTTTCCGGTAACTTCTACTGCGATTGCCAGCACCATGACCGGGCTACAGGCGGGCGTTGTTTTCAAGTTCAACCCGGCCATGTCGTCGTTGCTGTGGAGTACCTATCTGGATGGGAATGGAGATGATGCGGGATACGTACTAGCATTCAATCCGTCTCAGACCTCGGTTTATGTAGCGGGTGGTACCAACAGTACAAACTTTCCAGTGCCTCCCGGTGGCTGGCAGCCAACTTATATGGGAGATTCTGCTGATGGCTACATCCTGAAATTCAGAAACAGTCCTCCCTACAACCTTCAGAGAGGTACGTTTGTGGGGACATCTAATTATGATCAGGTTTATGGAATTCAGGTAGATTATTCGGGTAACGTGTATGTGATGGGGCAGTCAATGGGAGGATTGTTCCCGGTGACAGCCGGTGTCTATACGAATCCGTCGTCTACCCAGTTCATAATGAAGATGGATAGTAACCTGACAACTGATCTTATTTCAACAGTGTATGGTTCCGGTGATCCGTTACATACTAATATTTCACCTGTCGCATTCCTTGTAGATACTTGCGAGAATGTGTACGTTTCGGGATGGGGAGGTGATGTTATGGGTGGAAGTGCCGTTGGGCTTGCGCATACCGGAACGACGACAGGTATGCCCACAACTCCGGATGCACACCTTGCAACAACGGACGGGTTTGACTTTTACTTTATTGTACTTGGTCCGGGCCTCACCACACTTCGCTACGCAACCTTTTATGGTAGAAACTACCCGGCAGGTGGTGAACACGTGGATGGAGGTACGAGCCGGTTTGACAAGAAGGGAATTGTTTACCAGGGGATCTGCGCCAATTGCGGTGGGCCAACCGGTCCGTCTTTCCCGACCACACCAGGGGTTTGGGCCCCTACAATGCCAAGCCCCAATTGTAACCAGGCTGGTTTGAAGATCGCGTTCAATATCGGCCCTGTTGATTGTAATATTACAGCCGGGCCAAGCACAGCAGGTTGCGCACCGTTGACGGTGAATTTCTTCAACGCGACCACCAACGGTTTGACGTTCCAATGGAACTTTGGAGATGGTTCTGCCCCTGTGACTTCATTTGCACCCACTCATACGTTTACAACCGGTGGTACATTTACGGTTACACTTACGTCAACCAATTCAAATGCATGTTTTAAGACAGACGACACTGCATATCTCGTTATTTCAGTAGATACAAACAAACTGAATCCGGATTTTACTTATCGGGTTACCGATAGTTGCGATCCGTTTATCGTCGAGTTTACAAACACCTCTACCACTAATATCACGACAGGTGGAGCACCGACATATAACTGGTACCTCGGCGACGCAACAACCTTCACCGGAGTTACACCGCCTCCTCACAACTACCCGGATACCGGCACCTATACCATAACATTGGTAATGTCTCACCCTGACGCTTGTAAGACGCCGGACACTGTGCAGAAACAGGTGAGGATATATTACCAACGGGTCTCTGCAACATTTGAGATACCCGATACAATATGTATAGGCAGCCCTTTCAGGCCTACCGGTGGTGCTACCAATGCAACAGCGTATTCATGGTCGTTTGGTGACAGCGCCACATCGACAGAAGCACTTCCTCTACATGTGTACACTATCACGGGGACATTCAAAGTCCAGCTTATTGCTATTAATCCCGGTGCATGTAATGGTGCCGACACATTCGAAAGGTCAATTACTGTGTTATCAGGGCCTATTGCCGATTTCACGTTCATACCTGTTAAACCGGAAGCGAATGTTCCGACGAAATTCACTAATAAGTCGGTACTGGCAACCCGCTATGATTGGGACTTTGGTGATGATGCAAAGAGCACTGAAACTAATCCGACACATCAATACAACAAGACTGGAAATTACAAGGTATGCCTGACAGCCCATAACGATAGCAGATGCCCATCGATTGCATGCAAAACCGTTTCGGCTGAAGTTGTTCCATTGCTGGGGCTACCTACTGGCTTCAGTCCCAATGGTGACGGGCAAAATGATATCTTGTATGTGCGCGGTGCAGCGATAAAAACGCTTGATCTTAAGATATACAATCGCTGGGGACAGCTCGTTTTCCAAACCAGTAGTCAGGAAATTGGGTGGGACGGTACATTTAACGGCCAGCCACAACCAATAGAGGCGTATGGTTATGTGCTTAACGCGACGTTTATTGACGGAACAACAAGGATGCTGAAAGGAAATATCACACTGTTACGATGAGAAAAAAGCTGATCGCAGGATTAATGGCCATATGGTTCGGCTCGGGTGCAAGTGCGCAAAGTGTCCATTTTTCCCAATACTATAATGCGCCTTCACTTATTAGTCCCGCGAACACCGGGCTGATGCCTGATCATGATTATCGGATAGGGCTAAATTACCGAAATCAGTGGGCGGCGTTACCTGTTCCATACAACACTTTCTCGGGGTGGTTTGATCTGAAAATTGGCGGCAACAAAGACAATGATCATAACAATTGGCTAGGTTTCGGTGGTGCCATATACACCGACAAAGCCGGAGACGGCCAATTGAAGCTAAATCAGTTTCAGGGTAGTCTGGCCTACCACCTTCAGATGAGTACTACTTTCATGATGTCATTGGGGTTGTCGGCCGCAACCGTATCCAGAAGCGTCAACTATGATCTACTTACATATGATGCACAGTGGGATGGTTTTGCATTTAACAGTGGATTGCCCGCCGGCGAACGACAGGGATTGATCCGTGCCGGTTATTACACTATTGGTGCCGGAGTGAACTTCTCCTGGTTCCCAAACGAGAATATGTTTGTAAAATTGGGAGGAGGTGCGTTTAATATTAACAACCCTGTTGAGACCTTTTACACTAACGGAACCAATACGGTCGCATTGCGTCCCGCCGGTACATTGGATATCCTGATGCGCGCAGGCGAAGTTTTAATTGTGAATCCTTCGGTATATTACACCCAACAGAGAGGCGCTCAGGAATTGGTAGCCGGCACGCTTGTGCGAACGATCCTGAGTTCAGGTTCCAGGTCGGGTGGTGCTCCGGTACAACTCATCTTGGGTGGTTACTACCGTATTGCCGATGCCGCAATAGGCACTGCCGGGCTTGAAGTTGGACCCATACAGTGCATGGTTAGTTATGACCTTACGATGTCGTCATTGGCACCATACAATTCGTCTTACGGTGCTATCGAATTCTCGCTTATCTATCAGAACGATTATGGCAAAAACAAGATGAATGCCAAGCGTAGCTATACCTGCCCGCGGTTCAACTAATGTTAATTACAGGCCCTCACAAATAGCGCGAGCTATGCCGGGCCCCTGGTAAATGAAGCCGGTATATACCTGCACCAAAGACGCACCAGCAGCAAGTTTCTCCTTTGCATCTTCGGCAGTGAAAATGCCACCTGACGCAATGATAGGGAATGCTCCCTTGCTGTTGGTATATAAGTACTTTATCACTTCTGTGGCCCTGTTTCTGAGCGGAGCACCGCTCAATCCGCCAGCCCCAACACTGTCTACCGCTTCTTTAGGTGTACGCAATCCTTCGCGGCTGATCGTTGTGTTGCTGGACACAACACCATCGATACCTGTTATCCGTACAATGTCGATGATATCGTCGAGCTGCTCGTTGGTAAGATCCGGGGCAATCTTCAACAAGAGTGGCTTTTTTCCTCCCTTTTCGCGGTTCAAGGTTTGGAGTCTTCCCAATAGTTGAGAAAGCGGTTCTTTGTCCTGAAGTGCACGCAGGCCCGGCGTGTTGGGGCTACTTACATTCACCACAAAATAGTCGACTACGTCATACAACGACAGAAAGCACTTTTCGTAGTCGCTGGTCGCATCTTCATTAGGCGTGTCTTTGTTCTTTCCGATGTTGCCACCTATGATCACCTTTTCGTTCCTTTTCCGTAGACGTTCCACAGCTGCGACAACACCATCATTATTAAAACCCATTCTGTTGATAAGCGCCTGATCGGCTGGTAGGCGGAAGAGACGTGGCTTGGGGTTGCCACCCTGTGGACGCGGCGTAAGTGTACCGATCTCAATGAAACCAAACCCAAGACACGCCAGAGAATCAGTGAACTTAGCGTCTTTATCAAATCCTGCGGCAAGACCCACCGGGTTCGGAAATGTGATCCCCCACAAAGTGCGCTCCAGACCTCGCTTTTTTGAGACGAACATTGTGCGCAGTAGCCCTCTGAAAGGAGCGATCGAGTAGGCACGGTTCAACATGTTCATCACCATATAATGTACCTTTTCGGCGTCTATACGGAATAAAATACTGCGGATAATGGAGTACATAATGTGTATTTAGCGCTAGTGCAGGGCGCAAAGATACGCACCACAGACGGTCATTTTTAACAAAAATGAGACAACTATAAATCTGCGAAAGACTAATTTAGCATGGTATATGGTCCGTGTCCTTCTTTTGTTGTTACTAACAAGCATGCTTTGCACTGTAGCGCGGGCGCAGATAATAAGGGGTGAGGCGATAGAAATGGACACTAACGTGCCACTAAATAACGTGGTGATCAATAATGTGCATACAAATGAAACCACCACTACACTTGTAAATGGGTCGTTTGTTATTGCAGCCGCGCCCGATCAGCTACTTGAATTCCGAAAAGACGGATACAAGTTAACAAGAGTGCGTATTCCGCGTGGCTATCTGCCGTCGTTCTTCCGGATCATTATGGAGCAGGGTAAACTACCGGTGGGGGATGATGCTGCAAAACCAAACCGGTACGATCCGAAAACAGACAGCCTTCGGTTCCGTGAATTGTTTAAACAGCAACTAGACTTTCCAAGGCTATCAACCGTAGAGAAAATAAAGAGTCCGTTTTCGGCAATGTCGAAAAAGAACCGCATGACGTGGCAGTTTCAGGAAGACTATGACAGGTTTCAGAAGGAAAAATATGTTGACTTTACATTCAACCGCGATATCGTGACAAGGGTTACAGGACTCTCGGGTGACAGCCTTTCCCGATACATGATGCGTTTCCGACCTTCATATGAGCAATTGCGCGGCATGAGTGATTATGCATTCTACAATTACATCAAGACCAGTGTAAGAAGGTATCGCACTCCCAATACTCCGCGTGGTGCACAGTAGCCTTTCGATCAGATTCTATTTGTTGCTTTCCCTTGCTTTTAGCATCACAAAGCCATATCCGTTTGGGTTATTGGTCAACTTGATTCCAAATACAGTTGCCGGTTTATGCCTCCGCCAGTCATAGATCACATCGCACTTTTCAGAAAACTCGCGGGGAAGGGAGAAATATGCCTCTTGCATGATAATAGTATCTCCTTTGTCGAATTTGTCGGTGATGACGACATATGGCTTTTTGATGTCGGAGAATATCGGCCAGATCCCATTTGATGTGATCACTTTTTTATTGTTAGTGGTATAAGATTCTGCCAAGGTCCTTGCCGATCCAAAGTCTTTTCCTGAGATCATTGTATCTGCAAACAGCAAAAACGTCCTTAAGAACAACAAAGTCCCGGCAGAAACAGTAACCAGAATGGCAACAAACGTCAATTTTGTCCCCCTTGTATCCTTTTGAGATAATGTCGTTAACCAGAAGTACGTCATCATAGGCAAGATGAATTGGGTGGCATTATAGATCGTAGGTGCCGCACTCAATACATATTTATATAGACCCACTAAGAGGAGTGAAAGTGGGATCAAAGAAATGAGAATAGTAAATTTCGACACAGCTAACCACCTAGATCTGATATCCTTAAAAAACAAAATGAGGCAGCCGGCGAAAACAAAGGCAAAACCGAAACTTAACGGAGCATAAGTCCAGTAATATATAAGGGTGCGGATTGTATTGTCTGAACGATTAAGCGCCAAAGCAATGTGCCATCCTATTGCATTTACAGTTTCGGATAATCCGTGAGGTGAAACGAACAATATCAGACAAAAGCCACCTACCACTGCGGCAAAAACTGCAACCAGTTCAATACACTTCAATAGGACATTTTTTGAATTGAGCACTTCAAAAAGTGCATAAAAAAGAAAAGTAAAGAACAGGCCTATTATTTGAGTTGAGAATAAAACGGAGAATAAAGTGATAATGACCGGATAGTATACCGTCTCTCTGAACTGCGATCGATTTCTGTATATAAGAAAGATAAGGAATATAAATAAGCCTGAGAAATTCTCAGGACGTCCCACTGTTGGCAAAAGGTACGTACTCAGGAAAGTGAATGTGAGGATCAATCCCGCCTTAACTTGAGGTGTAAGTTTGTCTGTCAGGTATACCTTTATTGTTGCAGTAAATAACGTAATACCCGCTACACTGAAAAGAGAGCATATGAGGAATATCGTCCGAATGTCCGGTTTTATACGACTTAGCCAGCCCAAAGCCATTGGGAAGAAGGGTACATAATAGTTGAACCTGTTATTATGTGTTGGGTCGGTGAAATCAGAAACATAATAGAGGTGATTGGTCATGCCCTGATTTTTGGCAAACGACAACGCCGGGGGCATGAAGACGAATGAGTCGGTACCGGGTAACGGAAAGACCAACACAGCATATATGATCAGCAAAATGCTGACAAACACTGCTGATCCAACAAAAACAGGTTTGAAATTCTTCATTTGAAGTGACACAAATTTAATCGATATTTTGGCACCCCGGCAGATGCAGCGTGTGAAAATTGTAGCAACGTGTTATTACGTCAGGTTGTGAAATAATACAAAGCTCGAAAAATGGTAATTTTGCAATGGAAATGCTTCCATTATCCTCTTTAGAATTCCGGGGCCTATTCCCTGAAGGCATCATACCATTCTTTACACAACATCGTAGAGGGGTAGAAGTACTATTACCATCGGAAGCTGAGATATCGGCAGCCTATGGTTCGAAAAGGCTGTCGGATTTTTGTACCGGCAGGTATTGTTTGCGTAGTTGCACAAATATTCTGGGATTTAATGGGGAGATCCTGATAGGGGAACGGGGAATGCCAATTTTGCCCCCGGGCATTGTTGGTACCGTCAGTCACTCCAAAGTACTGAGCGGTGCCGTGGCTGCTTCGGCGAATGATTTTCAGTCAGTTGGATTGGATATTGAAAGCAACGGCAGGATAAACCGGGAAATGTGGCATTTGTTATTTAATGATGATGAGTCCGATTTTCTTGAATCACTTTCAGCCGAGGATCAAGTCCTCACAGCAACAAAGTATTTTTCGGCAAAGGAAGCCTTTTATAAGATGCAATATCCCTTGTCAGGAATATATCTTGATTTTCATGATGTGGAAATGTTGCCGGAGAACGGAGACAAATTGTTACTCAAATTGCTCAGCGATGCCGGTCCATTTAAAAAGGGCAATCAATTTGAGTTGAGTACAAAAGTTGCCGGAAACGAAATCGTCACTTTTTGCGCACTTCCAAAATAAGAAACGGCCATAGCATTCGCCATGGCCGTTGTTATAAAAACACGTGTTTTGTATTACATACTCATTCCACCGCACACACTCAAAACCTGCCCGGTGATGTAACGGCTCATGTCAGACGCCAGAAAAAGCGCAGCGTCAGCAATGTCGTCTGTTTTACCAAAACGACCCAGTGGAATTTTCTCGAACCATTTTTCAGCACCACCATCTTTTAAATAGTGGGTCATATCAGTTTCAACAAAACCCGGAGCAATAACGTTGCAACGAATATTGCGACTTCCCACTTCGGCAGCAATACTCTTTGTAAAACCGATGATACCGGCTTTACTGGCAGCGTATGCAGCCTGGCCGGCATTGCCCTTAACACCAACAATAGAGCTCATATTGATAATGCTGCCCGAACGGCTCTTCATCATTGGTCTGATAACCTGCTTGGTGAGATTAAATACACTCTTCAGATTCGCCTGCATAACCTCGTCCCACTGCTCGGGGGTGAGGCGGAGCAGGAGATTGTCGCGGCTGATGCCGGCGTTATTTACACATATATCTATGGTGTTGAAGTCTTTTGCCACGTTGTTAGCAAGCTCCTCAGCTGCTTTGTAGTCTCCGGCATCGCTTTTGTATCCTTTGGCCTTGACACCCATTGCCGATAATTTCTCTTCAAGAGCTTTTGCCTTTTCTTCTGATGAAAGATATGTGAAAGCGATATGCGCGCCGTGTTCAGCAAACTTGATTGCGATAGCCTCACCAATACCCCTGCTGGCACCTGTGATAAGGGCCACTTTGTTGTCCAATAATTTCATTTTCAATCGTCTTTTACGGGGGCTAAAGTAACAATTGCTGCTGAATAGTGGTGTAACTTGAGTACGTTTTTTCGCAGAATAGTATTGCCCGTACAAGCAGAGGGAGATTACATTCGTTAAAAATATCCTGTATCGGGTAGGGGCCATTTTACCAAAACGGTAATTAGATTACATTTGCGTACGTTGAGAACAGATAAAACTAATACCAGCCCCGCTACCGATAATACCAGGCGTAGGATCCGCCGGTTATGGACCACATTTATTGTAGCACTTGTTTCTTTTATCCTTTTAGTCGTTGGAATTGAAAATGGACTTGTCGGGTACATGCCCTCTTTGTCTGAACTTGAGAATCCACAGAGTGCAGTTTCCTCTGAGGTGTTGGCTGCTGACGGAACAGTCTTGGGCAGGTATTACGTTCAGGACAGATCTAATAGCAAATACGCTGAGATATCACCCAATATAGTCAATGCACTGCTTGCCACAGAAGACGCTCGGTTTTATGACCATGCGGGAATCGATCCTGTGGCAACAGTAGCAATACCCATATACGTACTGCTCCACAAAAAACGAGGTTCATCCACTATCACCCAGCAGTTGGCTAAGAACCTATTTCCAAGGAAAAGTGCCAGCATTGTAACGCTACCTTTTATGAAACTGAAAGAGTGGGTCCTAGCTGTAAAATTGGAACGCAACCTCACTAAGAGAGAGATAATTACCTTGTATCTGAATACGGTTCCTTTCAGCGACAATGTGTACGGCATAAAAAATGCATCGCTAACGTTTTATAACAAGACGCCCGATAAGGTGTCGGTTGATGAGGCAGCGGTGTTGGTAGGAATGCTGAAGGGAAATACAATTTACAATCCCCGAACGCGCCCCAAACGTGCAAAAGAACGCAGAAACGTGGTATTGGAACAAATGTTGAAGTATGACTACATCACTCAACCTCAGTTTGATAGCCTTAAGGCAAAAGAAACACCGCTCGACTACCACAAGATCGACTATCACGATGGCCTAGCGCCATACTTCCGTCAGGTAGTGGAGCAGTATGTGAAAGCTGCTATCAAAGACTTGAAGAAAAACGACGGCACCCCAATTGATATTTACAAAGATGGACTGAAGATATACACCACTATCGATATGCGTATGCAGCGGTATGCTGAAGAAGCAGTACAGGAGCACCTTACAGAACATCAAAAGAAATTCTTCGAGCAGCCGGGCTATGTTGATGGTGCTGTCTGGAAAAGAAAGGGCAATGTGCAGAATATTCTGATGAATGCTATAAAGTCGTCGGACCGTTATCAGATGTTGCGCGGACAGGACATGACAGAGGAGCAGGCAATGGAAGAGATGAAAAAGCCTATCCGCATGAAAGTTTTTGCGTGGAGTAAAACCAAGAGTAAGGATACGGTAATGAGTCCTATCGACTCAATCAAGTACATGAAACTCTTCCTTCAGGCCGGTTTTATGGCGATGGATCCTTTTACGGGTGAGGTAAAAGCATGGGTAGGGGGAATAGAACATAAGTTCTTCATGTATGACCACGTGAATATAAATACAAAGCGTCAGGTGGGATCTACTATTAAGCCGCTACTATATTGTTTCGCTATTGATAATGGGTTTTCACCATGTGGTATTGTGTCTACAGCACCGCAGGAGTTCCCGACATTGGAGGCTCCATATGATGCCGGAGGCTCTGACGAAGGCGATATTATGATGATGACCGCACTTGCCAAGTCTATAAACAACGCCGCGCTTTACATTCTGAAGCAAGTGGGTATAGAGCCGTTTGTAGATTTTGTACACAAATGTGGTATCTCAAGTCGTATAGATGCTGTTCCGTCAGTGGCTCTGGGAGTTTCAGATATTTCATTGTACGAAATGTTGGGCGCATATAGTATGTTCCCCAATGGAGGAATGCATACCGAGCCCTACTTTCTTGTGAAAATAGAGGACAAGAATGGTATGCCTGTAAAGAATTTTGCTGCAAAACAAAAAGAGCTGATCAACCACAATACAGCCTTCAAAATGGTGAAGATGATGCGTGGGGTTGTGAATGCAGGTACCGGTGGACGCTTGCGTTACCGCTACGGTATTCATAATGACGTTGCCGGAAAAACGGGAACGACGAATAATCAGGCCGATGCGTGGTTCATTGGTTACACACCACAGTTGCTGGCCGGTGCGTGGGTTGGTTGCGATGACCGCGAATTCAGGTTCCGTAGCGAGCGTCTCGGGCAGGGTGCGGCAGCAGCACTTCCAATATGGGCTTACTTCATGAAACGCGTGTACGCTGATCCGAAAACAGGCATCAACCCGAATAAAGTATTTCAGGCTCCTGAAGGGTTCATCGACTGTGAGCCTGAGGGTGTGGCAACGGATCCAACATTAATGCCCGCCGATCCGACCAAAGAAGTGGAAGAAAAGGCGGGCATTCCGGAGGATGACCAGTTCAGATAATTCCTAACGCGCTATTGTTATCTTTCTGCTTAACGATACAGATCCGTTATAGACTTTAACTACATAGTCTCCGTTGTAAAGCGTGCGTGTATCTACGTAGGTAATAGTGCTGCCCTGAATAATCTTTGATTGCTGTACCAAACGCCCGGTCATGTCAAAAACATCAACTGAAAGTTCTGATGTTACCAACTGACCAACCTGAACTGCAATGAAATCGGCTGTTGGGTTGGGGAAAGCACTGAATAAAATTGTGCCTTCAGTTACGCCGGTAACGGCCGATGTAGAAGGGTTGTACACTGTTACAGTTTCTATGATGGATGGGACTTTTGTGGCAACAACGTTACCATAGAAAGTGGGTCCTACAGCATAAGGATATGCTGAGTTCCAATTAGCGTCAACGGTGCAGAAGTATGCGTAAGTTCCTGTTGGATATTCAGGTGTTACACAGAAACGACCATTGTGTTCGTCAAGATAGTCCGGAGTTGACGCGGAAGTAGCATTGTATTGGTAATCTTCCCTGAATAAGCCTAACGGGTACGTTGTGCTCACTGCCGGACCCGGAGTAACTATGCTTCCATCTGCATATGTTGTTCGCGTAGTTATTGACCTCAGGCTGTAGCTCGACTTCATTCTCACTATACCTCCGGTGCCGTCAAGATTTTTGTACCCGTAAGCGCCATATACGGGATAGCCATCGTAGGCAAAACCAAGAAGCGGTGAGTGTTGTGTGCTGTCAATAGCGTACAATCCGTCGGCGTCATAAAGATTGCAGATGGTTGATATAACATTCTTGTCAAGTTTGAACGCACTAGGATTCTGGTGGTGGTGATAGTTGCCCATCGCAGGATGCCCTTTGGAGCAGTCGAAGCCACCTTTTTCAGCAACTACTGCATCGCGGTTCCACACACCATCTCCGGGTCCGCCGGGTATAGGACCACCTGCCATGGCACCGGTGCTGTTCTTCCATGAGACTCCGTCCCGGTAATCAAATAGTGCAACGCCGTTAATGAACACACCAATGTTGCCCATAGTTGTTGGTGTAGGAGTGCCGGTCTTGGGAGTAGGCGTTAACGGGAATTTGAAAATTGCATTCTGGTTAGTTGCGATCGATGGATTGCCATCCAGAAACGGTCCGGTCACATAACCGGGAATCCCCTTCGTGCGGATATATGCAGATGTGCCCGAGTAAAGTACCGTTTGAACATTAGCAGAGTCTGCATCGTTAATCGGAGTGGAGCTGCCTGAATTGTAGTGACGGCCCAATGTTCCGGTCGTGTTTCTCAGCCATTTTGTTATGACCGGATTCGTTTGCGCTTCAGCAGCTACTCCTGTGCACAAAAACGCGGATAGTAAGATCGGTAGTTTCATTTTGAATGATTGTAGTTTTGGAGTTTGACGATATTAGTTCGTTATTCCTTCGTTTGCCTTATAAAAAGAAATCGAGGGTAGGAATAGGAAGTATCATATAGGAATGATTTGTCAGTAAGAGTCAGGAGAAATGCTGTTAGGTCCACTTTTTCGTTTGCAGACAGAATAATTGGTTCCCGCAGCTCCGGGCTCACGATATCGGAGTTATAGACATCTGTCGTATAGTGGTCAATTACTTGTTGCAGCCGTTCGAAGCGACCATCGTGCATGTAAGGGTAGGAGAATTCAATGTTTCGTAAAGACGGTATCTTAAAATGCAGCGAATCTGAGCGCTTGCCAGAGATGCGCATTCTCCCGGCATCTCTGAGCAACGTATCTAAGGTGAGTCCATTATTGGCAAATCCGCCGGTCGTAAAAAGAGGTTCTTTATGGCAACTTTCACAATATTGCCTGAAAAGTCTGAGTCCGTTTTGTTCTTGTTCGTTGAATTCAGCACCACGCTCATGACGCATAACCCGATCGTATTTAGAATTTGAACTCACTATCGTGAGCATGAACTGTGATAATGATTTCAGGAACCGTTCGCCTGTAATAGCACTATCTCCGAAAGCCTGTTGGAAAAGTGAAGGATACAGTGCAGACCGTCTTAAACGTATCAGCGAACTATCAAGAGAGAAATCCATCTCATCTCTGTTTGCAATGGGTGCTAATGGCTGAACATCGAGGTGGTTTACAGCCCCATCCCACATGAGAAGCCCCGACCATGCCAGATTTGAAATGGTAGGTGAGTTGCGGTTACCTATCCGTCCATAAATTCCATGGCTCAGATTATGGTCAACGTGCGTGAAAGCGGTATACTGAAGATGACAACTTGCACAGGATATCGTACTATCAGCTGACAAAATAGGATCGTAGAACAGTGCTCTTCCCAACAGTACACCCTCGCTGGTAACGATATTAGTCGTGAAATTGTATGTAGGAGCAGGCCATCCATCAGGAACCCTGAGTGGTGTGACTTTCTTTCTGGTAAAGCTAAGTCCGAAAGCAGCACTTGTCAACAAAATGATAAGGAACCTCTTCTTCATTTCAACGGGATGAACATTTTAGCGGCAAGCTCGGAAAGTGCTACCGCCTGCCTTCCGGGAATCATTATACTGCAAGTGCCGCTTTCCCCGAGGGAACGAAGAATAGTAGCCGTTTCAATTCCCAAAACGAGTTTGCCGCCAACGGGTTGCACAGGGATAGCGACAGTTTGAATAGTAGCGTGCTCACCAGCATATCCTCCAAGATGCAATCTGTACCTTCGGCCATCACATCTGCTACAAACACCCTCAATTTTCAAATTGATATATCCGCTTTGCCACGTCCAGTACATTCCCCTTGCGGGATCAAGATCGCCACCTAGGACGCCGGATACATTTGTAAAACTGTCGACACCAAGGTTGAAGCGAACCGAAGTAAAGTGTTTGCGGCCTGCTCCTGAAAGATTGACATGTAATGTTCCCGAATTTCCGGCATCGACCAGGTGGCTTTTTACTTTGTCTTGCCAAACAATTTTCTCTCCGTCAAGCAAACACAGGTCTGAACAATAAAAGCGCAATTGGTCAATGGAGAACGTATCGCCTGAGACTAAAAGAGATCCACCGGTCGTATCTATGATTCCTATACCGTTGAATAGCGGTCGGAATACCAAGGTAACGGGATAGCGGGATTTTCGTCCCGCATGGACTGTTAGCGCAGTAGCCATTAATAGTCCTAATATAAAACTAGCGAGAAATCTCAACGTTTTGGCGGTTTTTGTCCACCCGCGGGGGCAAAGAGAGATGACATATCGCGGGTCAGTTCATCGAATTCGGCTAGCTGCTCAGGTTTGCAAAGCGCTCTGATGGCAAGAAAGTGCTTATAATGAACCTCTTCAATGTGCTTCTTTACGCCTGTTATTTCATCGATCAATGAGTCGGTTTTGGTAGCATCACCTGATTTCGTGAGACCGAGGTAAAGTGCGTTTTTAAGGTATATTACCTTTCTATCAGCATCGTCAATTTCGTGCCGGTGCCAGTTGATCAGTTCGTCGTATTTGGCAACCTGTTCATCATCAAATCCCAACCTCTTAATAATAATGTCGCGAGGACCCCGATGCATTCTGTCATGGCGTGGTGGTGGGGAAGGGCGATTGCCTCCATTCCGAAAGAGATACCCAACTAACATACCGTTAGACAACAACAAGCCGAGAATAATGAGCAGGTAAAATTTTGATTTGTCCATCGCCTACCTATATATATTGTTGTCAGATAAATAACCAATGGAATTTGCAAGGACTTGTCTGTCATCACCCGGACGACCGGCACCGGTTTTCGAAACAACCATAAAATTGATTAAAAACACTGCACACAACGAAAGTCCACCGGCCAAAACATAAGCACGCGAAACCTTTTCTACACGGTAGGCAAGTCGCTCCCTTATCCTTGTAATAAGGAATGGGGGAGCAGGAACCCTTTCTATTGAATGTAAATAAGAGTCAATATATGTGTCTCCGTTTTCCATCATATTATATTCATTTGACGACTTGTTCATGATTATCCTTCGTTTTTCTTCAAAATTTCTGAGAGATTCGATTTCGCTCGTTGTATCAAAGACTCAACGGCTTTTACGCTAAGCCCCATCACCTCAGCTATTTCGGCTTGTGACATGTTCTCAGTCTTGCTCAATAACAGGGCAGTTTTTTGTTTGTCCGGCAGCCCATTAATGCAACGGAAAAGTCGTTCCATTGCCTGCTTTTGTTCTAATTGAATGCCGGGGTGATCAAAAACGCTGAAGGTGTTCTCGCTTATCTCACCTCCAAATAATGAAGTAAAAAATGATATACGCTTTTTGCGTTTGGATGCTTTTATATGGTCCAGGCACTTGTTGATAGTGATCCTGTATATCCAGGTGGATATCGATGATTCATTTCTAAACTTGTCCATCGAGCGGTATACTGCCACAAAAACATCTTGTGTTATCTCCTGAGCATCCTCGTGGTTTTGCAAATAGTTTAAAGACAGGTTGTACACCATGTCCTTGTATCGTTCATATAGTTGTTCAATACTCAATTTCAACTGTGTTTACACACATGATCAAGAGCAAGTGATATTGGGATGTTCATAATTATCCGACTGGTCTTCTTCAGCAGGTGCATCGATGCATTTGAAGTCTTTTTCTACGAGCAAGGATAAACTGTTGTTATTTTCTGAAGTTATGGTGTTTTTGTATCCCACAACATCGTTCGCAGGCCAGGCTGCCGCTAGCGCATAGGGCATTGAGATGACAATGCAATTACCCTCTAAATGAGCGGAAAGATCATCTATTCCGCGTTCTGACCGCAGCATATAAGACAATGTGCCACCCGGCATGTGGGTATGTTCTTCCACACGTCCATTGGAAGCTAACGCATCTACTTCTGACTTGGTGAGACGTAATCTGATTGAGTTACCTTTAATTCTGATCTTCATGATATTACCTTTCTAAACATTTACAGATTCGGGAAGTAAAAGTAGCATTTAACTGAAAATAACACGATGAGCCCCTGAATACACATTGAAGCGCCTGTCGCGGAGAAAGCAGACAAGCGTTACACCCCAATCGTTTGCAAGCTCCACAGCCAGACTTGAAGGAGCGCCAACGGAGGCTATAACCTTGATGCCCGCCATTATCGACTTTTGAACTAACTCAAAACTTGCACGTCCGCTCAGTAGCAACAGGTAATTCGTAAGGGGTACTTTACCCCGGTTGACAAAATCGCCGATCAATTTATCAAGTGCATTATGCCTTCCAACATCCTCCATCAATTCAATGAATTCACCACTAACATCAAATAGCGCGCATCCATGCAAGCCACCTGTTTTGTCAAAAACCTCCTGCTTCTCTCTGAGAACTGATGGCAGTTGGTAAAGCACCGAAGTATTAACAGTAACATTATCTTTCACGTCCTGGTAATCACAGACGGTATCAAGCGCCTCGATCGATGCTTTTCCGCAAACACCGCAACTGGATGAAGTGTAAAAATGGCGATCGAGTTTTTTCAGCTTATCCGTTAAGTCAGAAGAGATAGTAACAATAACAACATTTCCGGTCCGCCCGCCTGCGGCTTCCACTGATATTACTTCTGATGAACCTGATATAATTCCTTCAGTAAATAGAAAACCAATTGCCAATTCTATGTCATGGCCCGGTGTACGCATTGTGACTGAAATACTCTTCGTGATTGTCTCGTTCAGATGGTCATATCTCAGTCTTATTTCCAACGGTTCCTCCACGGCAACTACGTCCTGAACTTGCACAGAACTGAGGTTATCGCAGCGAACAATAGGAACTATTTTTAAATTATCGGCCATGAATCTTGTTTGTCAAATGTACGAGTTAGAAAACCTATTTTTGAAAGAAAAAATCTGATGTACACGATACCACAGTTGATAGATATGCTCGATACCTACAATAGTACGTTTCCGGAAGACAAACAACATTGTGAGGCATTCAGGCAGTATCTGCTCAGGAACAACGAACGCCAGATCTATGACAGGAAGAACTTTGACGGGCATATTACTACAAGTGCCTTCATCATAGACAAACGCACCAATGAAATACTGTTGCTACATCATAAGTCACTGAACAGGTGGCTGCAACCAGGCGGGCATACGGAGAGCGATGGTACACTGGCTGCATCAGCACTGCGCGAGGCGGTTGAAGAAACCGGTATCAATGCATCTGAACTGACACTACTACCTGTATCTGAGGATAATAATGTGCCCTTTGATATCGACTCTCATTACATCCCGCCAAACCCAAAAAAAAATGAGAATGGTCATACGCACCACGACCTACGTTACCTATTCGAATACACCGGGAACAACGTTCATGAATACAATAGAGAAGAGGCTCTGGGACTTCGTTGGATAAAGTTTGCCGACCTTCTTACTGACGATACTTTTAGTGCAGTGGTCAGGAAAATAGAAATATTCCTTGAACGTGCTAAAGCTTAGTTACTTAGATGCAGTATAAAGAGTTGTCACGCCCAATGTTAACGGCCTTGCTTTAGAACAGGTGAAACCACATTTGGTTAATATTCCACAGAAATCAGCACCATCAGGAAAAACATTCACTGACTCTGGTAAATAAGTATAGGCAGTCTTATGCTTTGACAACAGGCCACCAATACCTGGAAGGATGTTCTTGAAATAGAATGAATAGAG